>ENA-OYXL01000864-OYXL01000864.1-human-gut-metagenome-genome-assembly--contig:-NODE-864-length-10095-cov-3.872908_pt1 | contig 10095 bp, 8 predicted proteins | sample MGYA00244845_ERZ653422 | MGnify/ENA primary metagenome ERZ653422 (study PRJEB26926, sample SAMN06164903) | human gut metagenome | biome: ENVO:00009003; feature: ENVO:2100002; material: ENVO:00002003... | reverse complement strand
TACACTTATGCGATCGTCGGCAGCGTCAGATGTGTATAAGAGACAGTGCTTGAACCGCAGAAGACCCGAACCGAGGAGGACACCGAATCATGGATATAGCAAGTGCAAAGCAACAGATCAAAAATACCGTACAGATCTACCTGCAGAAGGACGCTCTGGGCCACTACCGACTTCCGCTGGTGCACCAGCGGCCCATCTTCCTGCTGGGTGCGCCAGGTCTGGGCAAGACTGCCATTATGCAGCAGGTCGCTGATGAGATGGGGCTTGGCCTTGTGAGCTATTCCATGACCCACCACACCCGCCAGAGCGCACTGGGTCTGCCTGTGATCGTAGAAAAGGAATACGGCGGCAAGCACTATCAGGTCAGCGAATACACCATGAGCGAGATCATCGCCAGCGTCTACGACTGTATGCGCACCACCGGCAAAACGCAGGGCATCCTGTTTCTGGACGAGATCAACTGCGTCTCCGAGACCCTCTCCCCTGCCATGCTGCTGTTCCTGCAATACAAAGTCTTTGGTGGGCATCAGATCCCCGAGGGCTGGGTGGTGGTCACCGCCGGCAACCCGCCCCGCTTCAACAAAAGCGTCCGGGAGTTCGACGCTGCCACCCGTGACCGGCTGAAGGTGATCGAAGTTGAGCCAAGTTATGAAGCATGGAAGGCCTATGCGCTGGAACACGGTGTCAGCCGCAGCGTCATCAGCTATCTGGATATCCGTCCCGAAGATTTTTACAAGGTCGAGACCACTGTGGACGGTCTGACCGTGGTAACGCCCCGTGCCTGGGAGGACCTTTCCGAGATCCTGCAGTATCACGAAGAGCTGGGCCTTGCAGTCAGCGAGGAGCTGACTACCCAGTATCTGCAAAACAAGCAGGTCGCCCGGGATTTTGCCATCTACTACGAACTCTATCAGAAATATCGTCAGGCCTACAATATTGATGCCATCCTGCAGGGTGTGTGGGATGAGGATGTCCTCACGCAGGCACGCAGCGCCAAGATGGACGAGCGGATGAGCCTTGTCAGCCTGCTGCTGGAAGCCGTGTTCCTGCAGATGGAACGCTGCACGCAGCGCCACGATGCGCTGCGCCTTATCGTGGCCGCCCTCAAAGCCCAGCGCGGGACGCTGGATGTTCCCGGCGATGCCCTGACCGCCCTCGCCGGGCTGGAGGACAGCTGGCGCGCCGAAGCCAACAAAGCCCCCTCTGCCCGGCAGAAGGTCTATCTCGATCTGCTGTCGCTGACTGCCCAATGGCACGGAGAGCTTTCCGGCTCCACCCCTTTTTCCGCCCTCAAGGCCTGCTATCAGCGCTCGGTCGCCGACCTGCAGGCTGAGGTCGCTGAAACGCAGAAGAAGCTTGGCGATCTGCTCCGTTTTTTACAGGAAGCCTTCGGTAAGGGAACGGAGCTGAGCATGGCGGTAAACGATCTGACCGTAGCTCCCGTTGCCACCGCATTTCTGGGGCAGTTTCTCAGCACCGATTACTTTGCAGCCAGCCGGGATCTGCTGCTGCACCGGCAGTCGGAGCAGCTGCTGCACCAGATCGATCTGACAGGACTGGTGTAAAATGGAACTACTGCAATTTGAAGTAACCAACGCCGGAACGCTGGGCAGCCGCTGGACACCCCCCGCCCCGGAAACAAAAAAGGCCTCCTCCCTGCCCGGAGCCGCGCTGGCAGCTCTCTTGCAGGAAGAGGACGACGAGGATGATTGGGGCGGCGATGCTCCCGACATGAGCGCAGAGTTTGCACGGCTCAGCCATCTGAACGAAGAGTCCAACACCGATGCTCTGCCCCTGACAGCCGATTTTGCCCCTCAGCCGGACGGCTCTTTGGCGCTGGTGCGCTGGCCCCGGCTGGCACGGCCTGCTGTGGTCCCCGACACTGTAGAAGGCCGCACTGTCACCGCCATTGCCGCTACCGCCTTTGCTGCCAGCCATCTGGATGAGGGCTGCTTTGCGCAGTTCGGGCAATCGCCTATCAGTTTCAGCATATTTTGTATGCGAATGGGCCGCGCAGTCACCACCGAAACGCTGGACGAAGGCGGGCCGACTTCCGTCACACTGCCGGACAGCATCACCCACATTGGTCCCTACGCGTTCTACCACTGCACAAATCTGACTTCCATCACCCTGCCGGATGCCATTTCCGCCCTGCCTGCCGGTGTATTCGGTGACTGCAGCCGCCTTACCAGCGTCCATCTGCCAGAGCAGCTGCAGGCTCTGGGCTATCTGCCCCGCCCCACGGATCAGGTCATGCCGGATGTGGGCACGTTTGCCGGGTGTCATGCCCTGAAACAGCTGACGCTGCCTCCACAGCTTAAAATGCTGGGCGCTCACAGCTTCAACAGTTCCGGTCTGACGAGCCTGACCACCCGGGATGCTGGGTGTGAAAATTGGAGCCGTACTGTCACTGTGGCTGTGTCTGCATTTGACCACACTGCCGCACTGCTCTGGCTGGAAAAGGCCGATGTTTCCGGCCATGTGGTGGCGCGGCTGGGTCTACCCGTGGCCCGGGATAAAATTCTGGCAGGCGATGCCAAATTCGGAGCCATCCTGCGGGTACCGGTGCTGTTCTTTACCCAGCCGATTCCCTACTTTGACCAACTGGCCCGGGACGCGTTCCGGCTGGATTTCTCGGCCCGTATGGCGCTGGCTCGGCTGGAAGCCTCTGCAGGGCTTTCCCCCGCCGACCGCCAGTGGTATTGTGCAGTTCTGGTGCAGTATTTCGACCGGGCTCCACAGTTCATGCCCTGCCCGCCTCAACAGGCTTACGCAGAGCTGTTCCGCTTCCTCTGCCGCACAGACCTGCTCACCGCATCTGATGTCAGCACTCTGCTTCGGATGGCCGGAGCACTTGCCCTTCCCGCCGAACTCATCAGCGAGATGATGGAGGTGCGCACCCGTCGGTTTGAAACAGTTACCGGCTTTGAGGATCTGGAGTTGGATTGATCAGAACAACAGACATTGCGTAGAAAGATGCTCAGTTAGTACAGTCACTCCCAATTCTTCCGCCCGTAACGGGTGGTCAGCTGGCAGATCTCCTTGGTGTAAACACTGAAGGCGTTTGTTTCCCAGATCTGCCAATTGTAGTTCAGGGTGGTCGTGTCAATGGGCTCCGGCTTGCGCATGACCACATAGGGTAGGCACGAACTACCGCATCCTGTGCGAAGCAACCACGGTTTATCCGGGTGCTGAGATGCACTATGCCGTTGTGAACGTGTATGAAAGTCTGGAAGGCAATGCCAACATCATCAGCGTGACCGATGGATATGTGAGCTAAGGGAGAGTTTTTGATTCAGAAGGTCCTCCGCTGCACCTTGGGTATATTCAGCGGAAACATTTATTTTGATATTGCAAACAAGCCAGACCGGCGGGTCTGGCTTGTTTGCTGTTCCACGGAGTGGGCGTGGAGGAAAAGTGCTCCGCAGCATAACCTCAAAGCTGCGAGCCTTTTTATTTGACTCGTCCCTTTCTCTGTTGTCACTCTGCCTGTATCTCTTCCACCAGCGGCAGATAGTCGGCACAGTATTTCCGGTATAGCGGCTGCACCAGTTGCCGGAAGTTCTGCATTTCTTCTTCGGACAGCGGCAGTTCCCGGCACCCGCCAGCCAATGCCGCTTTTCGGGCGGCGGTTTCCTCCTGTGCCCAGAGCTGGCACTCATACTGCGCCGATGCCCGGGCGCATGCCTGCAGAATCTGCCGGTATTCCTCCGGCAATGCATCCCATGTGCGGCCGGAAGCCAACTGCACCTCCGGTACGCGGCTGTGCTCATCGGCCATGTAGTACCGCGCCACCTTGTAGTGCTCCATGGAATAGTAGGCCGGCCAGTTGTTTTCGGCGGCATCGATCTGCCCGGTCTCAAGCGCTGAGTACACATCGCTGTACGCCGTAGTCTCCGGCACTGCACCCAGCAGGCGGATCATGTCGATCACGATCTGCGAATCCTGCACGCGGATGGTCTTGCCCTGCAGATCGTTCAGGCTGCGCACCGGCTGACGGGCATAAAACGAGCGGGCACCCGCGTCGTACCAGCTCAGGCCTACCCGTCCCTGCGCGGTAAAGTCCTGCAAAAACTCAGCCCCGATGCTGCCATCCAGCACGCGCCACATGTGGTCGGCATCCCGGTAGAGATACGGCAGCAGCAGTACGTTGAGCCGGGGCAGATCGTCTGTGGCCGCCGAGAGCGACACACGCGCAAAATCTACGCCGCCAATGGCAAGCTGCTCCCACACCTGCTGTTCCGAGCCGTACTCGCCGTTTGCTTTGACCTGAATGACCACCTTGCCCCCGGTCTGCTGCTGCACAAGGTCCGCAAAATACTGCGCGCCCTGCGTGGTGGGGTATCCGGCGGGCTGGTTGTCGGCATAGGTCAGCACATAGTCCGGTGTGGTCTGCAGCTTTGCGGCACAGCCTGCCAGCTGCAAGGCTGCAAAGCCCAGTCCGGCTAAAAAAGTCCGTCTGCGCATGGTGTCTCCCTCCCTTTGCAGATAGTATAGCGCACAAGGCTGCCTTTGTGCAAGAGACAGGAAAAGGCAGTGCCCGCCGCAAAGCAGGTACCGCCTTTTTTAGAAGAAGAAGGGGATGTCTCAGTTACATCAGGCCCATTGCCTGCGGCAGTGCGGTAGACACTGCCGGGATAAAGGTGACCAGCAGCAGGCCGCCGATGATGGCCACATAGTACATAAGCATGTACGGCATGACCTTGGAAAGCGAGGTGCGGCCCACCTTGATGCCCACGAACAGGGCGTTGCCCACAGGCGGGGTGATGTTGCCGATGCACAGGTTATACACGAGGATCAGACCGAACTGGATGGTGCTCATGCCAAAGCTCTGGCAGATGGGCAGGAACAGCGGGGTGAAGATGAGGATGGCCGGGGTCACATCCATAAAGGTGCCGGACACCAGCAGGATCACGTTCATGATGAGCAGGATGATGTACTTGTTGCTGGTCAGGCTCAGCAGGGCTGCCGCCACAGCATCCGGGATCTGCAAAAAGGCCATGACCCAGCCCAGAATGTTGGAAACACCTACAAGGAACACCACCATGCCGGACATCTTGGCAGAGTCCACGATGATCTTCCACAGGCTCTTCAGGTTGATGGAGCGGTAGCAGAAGGCAAGCACCAGTGCATAGACAACGGCAATGGCAGAGCCTTCGGTGGCAGAGAACACGCCGCCGATGATGCCGCCGATGACCACGATGATCAGGGAGAGCGAAGGCAGGGCGCGCAGGGTGCAGACGCCGAGATTTTTCCAGTCAAACTGGCCGGGTGTGCCCTTGTACCCCAGCTTGACCGCCAGCAGCACGCCCACCACGCAGCAGCACAGCGCCCAGATGATGCCGGGAATGTAACCGGCCATGAACAGCGCAGCCACAGAGGTGCCGCCGGATGCCAGCGAGTAGGTGATCAAGGCGTTGGACGGCGGGATCAGCAAACCGGAGCAGGAGGAAGCGGCATTGGTGGCAGCGGTCACGGCGGGGTCGTAGCCCTGCTCGTCGGCACCGTCGCGGATCATGGAGCCAACAGCAGCAGCCGCAGCAGATGCAGAGCCGGAGATGGCACCGAACAGGGCGTTGGTGCCGATGTTGGTCACCAGCAGTGCGCCGGGCATCTTGCCCAGAATGGCCATGACGAAATCCACCAGACGCTTGGCGATGCCGCCCTGATTCATGATGTTGCCGGCCAGAATAAAGAACGGGATGGCGGTCAGGCTGAACTTGCTCATGCCCACAAAGGTGCGCTGGGCAGCGGTCAGCACGGCTACGTTCAGGTCAATGGAAGAAAGGATGGCAGTCAGGGAAGAGACTGCAATGGCGTACGAGATGGGCACGCCAAGGAACAGCAGCACCAGCAGCACTGCCAGAATTACGAGTAACGCTTGAATTGCCACAGCTTAGTCCTCCTTATTTTCCTTGTCGGCATCGGCAGCCATTTCGGCTTCCACCTTTGCAAAGTCTGCATCCTCCGGGGTATCCAGACAGATGGAGCCGTTGGCGATGCCGATAATGTTCAGCACGGAATACACCAGAATGATCACGCCGCAGATGGGCATGACCCAGTAGAACACGCCCACGGCTACGCCCAGCGAGGAGGTCTGCTGTCCCATAGCCAGCTGGGACACCTGAAAACCGCCGAACACCAGAATGGTCGCGGAGAAGATGAAGGCGATGACCTCGGCAAAGATGTGGAACGCCTTGCGCATGGTGGGGTTGAACCGGTCCACCAGCACGGGGATGTTCATGTGGCCGCGCTCGCCGGAGACGATGGTGGCACCCAGCATGGTGCTCCAGCCGAACAGATAACCCACCAGTTCCTCCGACCATGTGGAGGGAGAGTTGAAGATATAACGCACGATGACCTGATAGGTGGTCAGCACCACCATGACCGTCATGCTCAGACCTGCCAGCAGGTTGAGCACCTTGTTCAGGGTATTTCTCAGTTTTTCCATGATGCTCCTCCTCAGTCCGCAGTATGGGCAGCGTTGTGCTGCTGGATCAGGTCATAAATGGGCTGCAGTTCCGGGTTTGCTGCCAGCACGGAATCGTGCAGGGGGGCCATAGCCTCCTGAAACGGTGCAGTGTCCGGGTAAATAAAGTTGACGTGCTGCTCATTCTCGGCCTTATCTTTCGCCTCAGCCACAGCATCCTCCCAAGCGTCCTGCTCGGTGCGCTTCACGATCTGGAAACCCTCTTCAAAGATTGCGCGCTCCTCGTCGTTGAGCTCGTTCAGGAAAGCGTAGTTTGCCACCAGCAGGTCCGGCACCATCTGGTGCATATCATAGGAGTAATACTTGCAGATATCGCCGTGACCGTTATCGGTCAGAGCCAGCTCGTTGTTCTCGGCACCATCCAGAATACCGGCCTGCAGTGCGGTGTACACATCGCCGAAGCCCATGGGAGTAGCCGTGCCGCCCAGCAGACGCATCATTTCCACGTTGGTGGGCGACTGCTGTACGCGGATCTTCAGACCCTTCAGGTCGGAGGGCTGGTTGATGGGGGTCTTGATGGTGTAGAAGTTGCGGGTGCCGGCATCCAGCCATGCCACCGTTTCCAGACCGGCCTTGGAAGTGGTCTTGAAAATGGGGTCCGTCACCTCGGGGTCGTCCATCGCCTCGTGGTAGGCTTCTACGCTGGAGAACAGGTAAGGCAGGTTGAAGATCTGGTATTTGGCGCTGAAGGTCTCCATGATGGCAGTGGACGCCACCACAAAGTCGATGGCACCGGTCTGGGTCAGCTGCACCATTTCGGTCTGGGAGCCCAGCAGCTCGCTGGGGTACACCTCCACGCGGTACTTGTCGCCCAGCTTCTCGTTGATATAGTTGGCGAAGGCTTCCAGTCCCAGATGATCCGGGTGGGTCTGGGACTGCACATGGCCGATGCGCACGATCTTGCGGTCGTCATCGGAGCCGGCGCCGCAGCCGGTAAGCATCATGCTGCTGGTCAGTGCCGCTGCGCCCATCAGCGACAGAAACGTTCTTCTCTTCATGAATGGCATCCTCTCTTTTCGCGTTTTTCTATGATTATAGTTTAACAAACCGTTCATTTTTGCGAAACCGGATTATTTTGTGAAACGCAGTACGATTTTGTCTTTGTTGTATCCAAGTACAATTTTTGTGTTTTTTGGACGAAAAAAACTGGCAAAAACAAAAAAGCACCCGTTCCTCTCCTGTTCACAGGCAGGAAAGAACGAGCGCTTCTTTTGGATCCGATTTATCCTTGTGCCGCTTTTTCCGCTGCGGCTACGCGGTATTCCGAAGGGGTCTGGCCGGTCAGGCGCTTGAACACCCTTGTAAAATAGTTGGCGTCGCTGTAACCCACAGCAGCGCCGATATCCTTCAGGCTCAGGCGCGGGTCCAAAATCAGCTGGCGCGCCTTGTTCACCCGGTATTCGTTCAGGTAGGCCGAAAAGTTTACCTTAAAGCACTGCTTGAACAGCTTGCAGAAGTAGGCATCCGAGTAGCGCAGCGCAGCGGCGGCATCCTGCATGGAGATATCCTCCCCATAGTGGGCGTCGATGAAGCGGCTGATCTCGGCACGGATGATGGCGGTACGCATATCCTCGTCCTCTTCCCGGCGGACAGGCTGTTCAGGCGCAGAGGGCTGTGCCGGGCGGACAGGCAGCGGCACCGACACCTGCCGGATGGCATCCTCCACCGCGAATACCAGTTCCTGCTCGTTGTAAGGCTTGAGCAGATAGTCCATCGCCCGTACAGAGATCGCCTGCCGTGCATAGTCGAACTTATCAAAACCGGTCAGGAACAGGATGGCGCAATTTCTGTCTGTTTCTCGGATCTTGTGCGCCACCTCCAGCCCGGTGAGACCCGGCATTTCAATGTCCAGCACAGCCACCTGCGGCGCTTCGCGGGCAAAAATTTCCAGAGCCTCTCTGCCGTTTTTGGCTTCATACAGGCTTATCAGATCTCCCAGATACTTCTGCAAAGTCCGGCACAGCACCTTGCGCTCGATCAATTCATCCTCTGCAACCAGCAATTTGCACTTCACGAGAGCGTCTCCTCCTTTTCTTCCGGCTGCTGCGTCTGCGGGAGCTCAAACCGCACCACAGTACCGCAGTCTGCGCGGCTGTATATCTGCATTTTTCCGCCCGGATACAGCATCCCGATGCGGCGGGAAATGTTGCCAAGGCCAATGCTGCGTCCGGTCTGCTCGCTCTGCGCAATTTTAGTTTGCACAGCGTCCAGCTCCTCTGCGGTCATCCCCTTGCCGTTGTCCGCGACCGTGAGCACCAGCACCTTGCCCTGCATCCATGCCCGCAGCAGGATGCGTCCGCCTTCCTCGCGGGACTTGAGCCCGTGCGAGTAAGCGTTTTCCACCACCGGCTGCAGCATAAAGGACGGCACCAAAACCGCCGCAGGCTGCACCCGGATGCTTTTTTCAACGGTAATGCGTCCGTCGAACCGCATCTGCTGCAAATAAATGTAGTCCTCCAGCCCGTCCAGTTCCTCCTCCAGCGTGATCTGCTGGCGCTTGGTGCGCAGGTTGTGCCGGAACAAACTGCCCAGATGCACGATCATCTGGTCGGTGGTGGAAGCATCCTCCAGCCGCGCCATGCAGGAGATCATGTTCAGGGTGTTGAACAGAAAATGCGGATTCACCTGACTTTTGAGCACCTCCAGCCGGGTGTGCTCCAGATCTTTTTCCAGTGCAAGGTTCCGCACCTCTTCCCGGTGCAAAGCCTGCTGGGTGGTCAGCTGCTGCGCCATGGCGTGCTTCATCTGGTTAAAGGTTCCCGTCAGCCGCCCCACTTCGTCGCTGCTTTTCACCGGAAGATCCGGGCTTGAAAGATCCCCCTCGGCAATGCTGCGGGAAGCCTGCGCCAGCCGCAGCAGCGGACGCACCACCGCGCGGCTCAGCACCCGGATGAGCAGCAGCATCAGCGCGGCTGCCGTCAGGAACAGCCCCAGATACAGCCACGGCAGATGCCGGATGTGAGCCGCCGTGCTGCTGTAAAGGGCGTTTTCCTGTTCCAGCGTGGCCTGTGTCAGACGCAGCGCATACGCGGCAAGGTAGTCTTGCAGCGCCATCACATGGTACATCTGTTCAATATAGGTATCTGCTGAGGGCGAAAGCTGCAAAAAGGCATCCCGCTCCTGCCGATAGCCCGCATACCCTTGCAAAAGGTTCCATGTGCGGGCATAGCGTTCTTCACCGATGCGGGCATAATCGAGGGGCAGGGCCGCAAGGCTCTGCTCGGAAGCGGTGCAGGCGGCGGTATAGGCCTGTTCCGTTTCAGAAGTAGGCTGACGCACATAGCGTGCAAAGGCCTGTGCTTCGTCCTTGAGGGCGTTTTGCACCGTGTAGCAGACGGCGTTGTCGGCCAGCAGCGTATCAAAGGAGCGCACCGTCCATTGACCTGCCATAGTAGCAATGCCGGTGGAAAGCATGGTGACCAGCAAAATCGCGGCAAGCCATGCCGTGACCTTGCGGCGCAGGGATATACCGCCCTGTGCGGTTTTGTTCCGTGCCATACGCTTTCCCTCCTGTCCTTGCAGCACCCGGCCTTTTTTATAAGTATAATAATCTCCCGGGGAAAGTGCAACTGCTGTCTCTTATACACATCTGACGCTGCCGACGA
>ENA-OYXL01000851-OYXL01000851.1-human-gut-metagenome-genome-assembly--contig:-NODE-851-length-10200-cov-6.246230_pt1 | contig 10200 bp, 5 predicted proteins | sample MGYA00244845_ERZ653422 | MGnify/ENA primary metagenome ERZ653422 (study PRJEB26926, sample SAMN06164903) | human gut metagenome | biome: ENVO:00009003; feature: ENVO:2100002; material: ENVO:00002003... | reverse complement strand
CGCCTTAGTCTCGTGGGCTCGGAGATGTGTATAAGAGACAGGTTTATTGATATGCTAAGCAACAGCAGTACCGAGCATAATCCTATAAGTAGGTTCTTGTTTTTCATCATTGATTTATATATTAATTATTTGTTTTTAAAATATTTGTCAGCAAAACGAAGAAATTGTTCCCAATCGTATGGAAGAATAGCGTGAGGCCCTTTGCGATTGTGGTATGCGATAGAGCCATTCATGTAAGGTGTATCCACAGGAGGCATTTCTTCACAACCTATTCCGTTTAAGCCATAGAGGGCATATACAGGTTCAGCTCCTTTACCTCCTAGAAATTCACCTTTTTGGTCGGACCAGTTGTCTTCTTCTGCACTGGCGATATATATAGGTCTTGGAGCAATCAGGGCAACGAGTTCGTGCTGGTCGAAAGGCAAGTATTTTTCCCGGTCGTTAAATTGTTTATAATTACCGCAGAACCAATGAGGAAAACGTACATTCATGGCTTCTACAGTCTCACCAAAACAACGACGTGAGATGGCAACTCCACAACATCCTGAATTCCCGGATATGACTAAAGCAAAACGCGGATCGGAGGCTCCGGCCCAGACAGCGGTTTTGCCAAGACGAGAATGACCTATCACGGCGATTTTTTTGGCATCCACTTTTTTGTCTGTTTCCAGATAATCCATGGCACGGCTCATGCCCCATGCCCAAGCTGCAATGGAACCCCATTGATCCGGATCTGGGAAATTCTGCCCTTTCTCATAATAATAAGGATGCACACCATTTTGGAAGTCATCGTCAAAATCGGGATCCACATCATTATAACAGAAAGTGGCCAGACCATATCCGTGTTCCAAAATTTTATCAAGCTGCCAGGATTTGTCCATTGATCCCCTGAAAGATCTTTTCTTCATTTTTTCATCTGTTATTTCGGGGACAGATAAATCGGGATCATCATATATCGTGTAATTGGGCATGAAGCTGATACCTAGAAAAACCGGAATTTTTCCTGATACATGATTAGGAAGATACAGTTGCAAGTCAATGTGGGGACCCTGTGGATCGTCTGTTAATTGGATGGTTATTTCTTTCCGGGTGGCACATCCGTTCAGAGCTTTTTCATTGATCCGACTGACTGTACAAGGCAGTTTGTGTTTTAATACAGGTGCTTTGCCAAACATGTAAGTCGTGAACAGGTTTAAAATTTCGGGGCGGCGTTTTTGCTCCCATTGTTCCTTGGTCTGAACCATTTCTCCGTCGTGACACATTAATACGGAAGGTAAGGTATATTGCGGAACCTTACTTTCATCATAATTAGCTAATTTGGCATAGTCTTTTCTAGGAGACTTCCCATTTTGGGCGTCAGTATAAGTTATACTCAAGAGGAGCATAATCCATATCATTATGTTTTTCATAAGATCCAGTTTTTATAGAAGTTTGATAACGATTTCTTATAATTAAATTTGTTTTACACCTTTCGGAAGTTTCACTTTGGTTGCGATTTTACCATCGGCTTTCTTCTCGTGGCTGACTTCTATCACGCCCCAAGGGGTGGGATAAGTGCCTTTAGCCCATTCTAATTTACCTAGGTGTGGCTCAATACTGATCTGCTTGCGTTCCACGTTCACGATTTTTATACCTAATACATGATCTGACAGCCATGTGGTAGGTCCTGAGGACCACCCGTGGCAAAGGCTGTGACGGAATCCGGGATAGCAATAGGCGCCGAAATCGCCATGTATGTCTTTTTTTCCGGCTGGAACAGGTTCGTCTATAGGAGCGGCATTAGGAATCCAGTCCAGATTGAAATCTTCCCAAAACGTGGTTGCTCCCAAATCCAGCATGGCCCCCCAGAAAGTATTAATGATATCTATTGCTTTCTCATACTCACCTGCTTTGGCTAATGCTTCCAGCATATAATACCCGTAAAAAGTGGAAAAACCTTTTCCACCGTCTACTGAGACAACTTCATCGCAAGCCTGTTGGGGATCCATCAATCCGGTGATGGCCATTAATGAAGCTGCCTGTTTCAGATTGTTGTGAGGTAATATCTTTTTTTTCATCCGGTTGATAATGTCCAGACATAATTGAGCATCAGAAGTGTTACCAAGTTTTAAAGACAATTGATGTGCATCTTGCATAGCCCATACGATCAGTGCGCGATAGCCTGCCTCAACTCCGGCTTTATTTCCGCTGGATGGCCAGTCCAAAAAGCGGGCAGGTGCTAACGTTTCATTTCCCGCATCATCCACTTTCTCATTTATCAGATGGATTAATCCGCTGATATAGTCGGAATGTTTCTTTAAAAAATCAATATCGCCGGTCTGGTGATACCATTCATATTGGTTGATCAGATACCATAGGCTGTATGCACTCATGCCATTCATCCAATTGGGTAACGGAAATTGTTTGCAGGCCAGGTCCAGACTGTTGGGAATCACCTCATTGTATCCGAAAACACGGCTGATGGTCATTAATTCAGGATGCATATCGCCCAGCCAGACTACCCGGTCACGTTTGATGCCATCCCATAAAAACTCCTGCATGTTCAAGTGGACAGTATAGGCTCCGGTAATCCATATTTTGTTTAAACGTTGGTCGTTGCATTCAAAAGATCCCAGATAAGGAATATCACGGTAGCGCAGGATAGCTGAAATTTCTTTTAAAGAGATAGTGGCGTTGTTTTGCAGCAAGTCGAGGCGGACAAAGCGGAAACCGGTATTACCTATTTCAATCATGCCGTCACGGGGAATTTCCATGATGATATCACGTTTGGCATGATCGTCTGTTGAAAATCCCACTTTCCATTCGGAATTTGAAGTGCTACTGTTGGCTTCTCCAACAGATTCTCCGAAACGTATTCTTACCAAAGAAGGCTCCCTACGGTTGGAACTGCCCATGACGAGCTTTAATCCTCCATGCAGTTCACTGCCGAAATCCAGTAATAAGGATGCCTTCTCTGTTTCAGTAGAAGTCATTATGCAACATTTTTTTCTGTTCATTTCCGATTGGCCGTTTCCACGCTCTAATAAATAGTGTTCGTCTTTTATTAGATTATTCTTACATCCTGCGTATTTGGTAACAATACGTTTGGGGGTGATGTAAGCACGGTTCATGATATCTTTGGTCATTCTTTGTGAGGCATCGCTTTGTAGGGTGGGAGGGATACCTGCATATAGAAGTGCGGGTAACAGAGCGAATGCAATTATGCTTTTTCTGATTGCTGGTAATAGTTCCATAGTATCTTTGATTTTTGATTTATGCAAATATAGACGAAGAAGGTGTCTTACCTATGGAATTTTATTCATTTACATGGAATATTGTTCATCTTCTTTCTGTTCTTTTTTCATATACGGATAACAATCTTTATTCGTCGTGTTGGATTTGTATTGGATTTTAGTTATTGATTGGGGGGGACTGACAGATAGATTCTTTATATGAAAAGAAATGAGTGAATGAGCTGTACAGAACTTGTTGATATCACCTTTCTTTTATAATCCATATTCCTTCAAAAAAAGGAGCCTCACCTCGTAGCTTTCCTTCTTCTGTTTTATATAGCCGTGCGCTTACTATATCGTTGATTTGTATTATATAAATATCTCCTTCTTTTGTGTAGTGGCTTGTCAGAACCAATGGTCCTGGTGCGACAAATCGGCATAGCGTGTCGTTCAGGAAATCTATGTAATCTATTTGTGGATTGCCATCTACAAGTTCATAGCGTATAGTTTTTTGTTGTTTGCATCCCGCTATTAACAAGAATAGTGTAGTGAAGCATATAAACCGACCGATTTTTTTCATTATAAAATAAGTATTTATGGTGTGGAAAATAGGGGAGTGCTGAATTCGGCACTCCCCTTTATTAATTATTGACTGCAAAAATCTAGTCTGTTAATAGCCTGGATTCTGCATTGCGGCTTTTTCTTCATCACTTAAATTCGTACCGTCTTCATGTTGAAGTTGGTCTAAGAATGTTTGTGGAATAGGACGAAGCAAATGTTTGTCTGCTATATTGGCAGCTGCTTCCGGATTGAATAATTTAGCACGTTGAACCAAAGTCTTGGTACGGCTCAATTCTTCCCATCGGTTCCATTCACCTAAGCATTCACGGGTACGTTCGTTTAAAATGAAATTGATCAAACGGTCTTTGTCCCCATTTACGCCCATAGCTGATAGAATAGCTTCATCCTCGGCCGGTAATGATGAATAACTTGAAATTTGCAGACTGGAAGCATCTGTAGTGCGTTCTATACCAGTTGAAAGATAGTAAGTGTTCTTTTGAAGGAAAGAAGCCTTGAATGCCTCTGTGTTATTGATCTTGGTACCATTGGCATCTTTGCATTTGCCTAAAGTGCTTAGTGCGGTTGAATTATCTTCGTCACCGCCTGCGCTTTTCAAGAAAGCCATAGAACCATCGGTGTAGTATTCGCGGTCTTCACCATTTTTCCATTCGGCACGTGCACGGAGCTGGTTGATGGTAGAGATAGCATCCTGGAAGTTACCGGAACGTACTTGAGCTTCCGCTTTTATCAGATAAGTTTCGCCTGTACGGGCCATAATGACATCACGATGTGCGTCACCTTTCTCTGCTGTACGCGATCCGTCGTCAGTCTTATTGATACCACAGAATACATTGGACTGTGCTGGATTTCCGCTAACACCATAGGTGTTCAATACATATTGACCACCGGCATATACAGGGAACACATTCGGCACCCATTTATTTGTTTCGGGGTTTACAAAGGAGTGGGCTATACCACCACGACCTACTGTTCCATAATCGGAGTTTGTGGCGTCTTTAAAACGGTTGTCACTTTTTTTATTAAGAATAAAGATGATGCCTTGGTCGCCTAGTGTTGGAACCTGATCGGCTGTAATACCGTTTGTAGCCACTACATCATCTGCTTTCGATGCAATATTATTCAATCCGTAGACAGTTTTGAATGTTTTCCACATACGTGAGTCATTCACATTGTCGAAGATAGCATAAGCGTATTCTGTAGGGCGGCAACGTTGGAAGTCCATACCACCGATATATTGACCACGTTGTGTCCAACCACCGGAGAAGTTGGAGAATTGTGGGTTGAAGTAACTATAAGTACGGTTTCCGAAACGTCCGGTTGCCGAAGAAGTGTGTTGGCATGACATTAATATTTCATTAGATTCTTCGGCTTTGCAGTCTATACCAGTCCATTTGGCGTAAAGGTTATTATAATCACTTTCTAACGGACATTTTGAGATGACTTCATCACATAATGTAATCGCTTTTTTCAAATCAGCATCAGCAGGATAACTTGAGTTCCAGTCGCTGCAACGTTCAGACTGACGGTACAGCAAAGCTTTTGCCAGGAAGTGTGCTGCTGTGTATTTAGTCCATGTACCTGTACCACGCCATCTATCTGTAGGCAGTTTGTCGTAAGCGTTCTGCAAGTCATCAATCACTTGGTTTAATGTTTCTTCTGCAGAAGCGCGAGTAAAGGTTCTGACCACACCTTCAGTAACTTGGGTTTGCAGAACCACACCACCATATTGTGCGAAAAGACGATAGTAGTTATATCCACGTAGGAAATAAGCTTCACCCAAGCATTTTTCACGGACTTCCGCATCAGTAACATAGTCAGCTGATGCGATAACTTGATTTGCAGAGGCGATGCCGTAATACATCTGATCCCAAAGAGCCGATACACCCGGACAGTTGTTGTTGGCGGCACCGTTCGCCGTTGTACAGTCCAACGGGTTCAGACGGCTGTCATAAGTGTTCCATGGTTCTGCAGTCAGGTCAGAGCCGTTTGTAAATTCATCGGTGCCGTAAAGGGTAATACCATACGCCCATTCATAACCGAAATGCCAACGGATGTTACCGTACAGTGCGGTAGCCAGATCTTGAATGCCCTGTGACGTTTTGAAATAATCAGTGGTATAGGATGACTTGTTTTTTTCATCTAGGAAACTATCGCTACAAGAACTGAAACTGGCAGTCATTGCGACAGACAGGGCAGCTGTGAATAATGTATATTTTAAATTTTTCATTTTAAAAACAGTTTAATGTGTTATTATCAAATTAGAAACCAACTTGTAAACCGAAAGTAAAGCCTCTATTGTAATAAGTAGTGCCTAAGTCCAAATCCATAAAATCTACTGAAGAATAGAGGTTGCCTATATTCTTAGCTTGTGCATATAATTTAAGAGAACTGATTCCGATGTTCTTTAATGCTTTGGAATTAAAGTTATAACCCAGAGAAATGTTACGGATCTTGATGAATGAAGCGTCTTTAAAGCCTAGCAGACTTGAATAAGCATCACCACCCGCTGTACTGTAAATTGGTTTTTGATAATCAGCACCAGTATTGTCTGGAGTCCAATAGTTTATTTCACGTTGGTTATACATACCGTTTTGGCCTTCACCACCCGTATCAACTATATAACCAAATCGTCCGTTCAGCTCGATACCTAGTTCAAGACCTTTATAGTTGAATGTATTGCTCCATCCCAGCACCCATTTAGGATTTTTATTGCCAAGAATAATACGGTCATTACTGTCAATAATATAGTTGCCATCCTGATCAACAGGTTTCACCATGCCTGCTTCAAATTTATGTCCATTAGCATTAAATTTAGCCATCTCTGCCGCATCGCTTTCCTGCCACAGACCATCGTTGGCAATACCATAGTAAACATTGATTGACTCACCAATGAACCAGGCATTGGAAATGTCATCCTGCTTGCCGTTGGCAAGTTCTACGATTTCATCTTTTTGATAGGCTGCATTGATAGTGGAACTCCATTCAAAGTCTTTAGTTTGTATGGGAACCAGGTTCAAAGATAAGTCAACACCGAAGTTTTTTGTTTTACCTACATTGGCATAAGTAGAATTAAAGCCAGTTAAGGTTGGAATAGTCATGCTTAATAATAAGTCATTGGTGTTAGAGTGATAAATATCCATTGAACCGCTGATACGTCCATTCAAGAAACTGAAATCTACACCATAGTTATATTGTGTTGTCTTTTCCCAACCTAAATCTTTATTTGCCATTTTTACTTGAGAAGAAGTGTAATAAGGTTCATTTGTAGCATAAGCAGGTGTTAGAGTAGAGCCAAAAGGTACATAGAATGACTGGATATTACCTAATGTAGAATATGCACTTACAGCTGAGTTACCAGTTGTTCCCAAACCGAAACGAAGTTTTAACTGGTTTATCCAAGAAATATCTTTCATGAAGTCTTCTTGGTCAATGCGCCAGCCCAAGGCGGCAGAAGGGAAGAAACTCCATTTGTGCCCGTCTGCTAATACGGAAGAACCGTCATAACGTCCGGATACAGTCAATAAATAACGGTCGTTGTATGCGTAGTTTACACGTGCCATGTACGATGCCAGCTGATTCTCAGACATACCAGTACTCATACCAGCACCATAAGTTGCTGCATCAGTAATATCTACACTGCCCATGTTGTACCATTCAAAATTTTCATTAGGGATGGCGTTAGCACTTTCGGAACCACTTTCTTTATTATATTTGGAAGCTGATTGCAATAAGGTTACGCCTAAGTTATGTTTGCCGAATGTCTTGTTATAGTTGATCTGATTATCCAGTGTCCATGACAAGTAACGATCTGTTGCATATTTAGCATAGTTTTTTGAGCCCATTTTTACGGCAGAGTCTTTGCTGATAAAAATACCTTGACGATAGTGGCGGAAATCAGGACCGAAAGAGATTTTATAGCTTAGTCCCTCTAGTGGTGCCCATATTTTTCCAAAATCAAATTGTCCGTAAAAGCTGCCTAGTGCACGGAAAGTTTGGCGGTTATCGGTTGACTTATTCCATTCGTCAATCACAGTATAGACATTGGTGGTGGAGCCACAGGGGTTGGTAATGATATTTCCTTCTTCATCATAAGGAACACCAAAGCGTGGAATAGCTTTTGCCGCGCTATATATATCAACAGGGCCCGAGCCTGAAGATTGTCCGGTACGGGAATAACCATAGTCTTGAACCGCCCACGAACCGTTGATAGATCCGCCCATTTTAAACCAAGGTTTTACTTGTAAATCGACAGACATTGAAAAATTATAACGTTCATATTCCTGTCCTTTCTGAGTTCCTTGATTATTCAGGTAACCAACAGAGAAGAAAGCTTGCGCAGTTTCGTTACCGCCACTACCACTGATGGTGTGTTCATGAGTGATACCTGTTTGGGTCACTATGTCTGCCCAGTCGGTATCTGTTACTTTACTTCCATCCCAAGTACCGTTACTCCAACCTTTATTTACATTTGCCAAAGCTGCGGGATCACCTGATGCTGCGAAATAAATTTGGTCTTTATCGTAGTTAGGTTGGTCACCGCGAGGATTGTTTACCGGATCTGAGTTATAATAAGCCCAACGGCGCCAGGTAATATAATCGCTTGCACTCATGGCAGGTGATTTGTCTTTCAGGGTTTCTAGTGTGACAGAACCTGAGTAGTTTAAAGCGAGTCTACCCACTTTACCGCGTTTGGTAGTTATCAATATGACACCATTGGCACCGCGAGAACCGTAAATAGCTGTAGAAGAGGCATCCTTTAAAATATCAATGGATTCTATGTCACGCGGATTGATCGTTTCAATTCCTCCAGCACTCAAAGGAACTCCATCTACTACATACAGAGGGTCTGATGATGCGCTGATAGATCGGTTACCACGAATACGGATTGATCCTACAGTACCCGGACGTTCACTTGAGGTGATATCTACACCGGCAGCTTTGCCTTGTAAGGCTTCAAAAGCATTGTTCACAGGTCTTGTATTCAATTCTTCAGAACCAACACGTGCCATAGCACCAGTCACATCACTTTTTTTCTGAACACCATAACCTACTACCACAACCTCATCCAGTGTTTCAGTATCCTCCTCCAAGATTACCTTAACGGTAGATTGTCCTTTCACCTGGATATCTACGGTCTTGTATCCCACGAAACTTACTTGGATAGTTCCATTATCAGGAACATTTTGAAGTGTGAACTTACCATCAAAGTCAGTAATTGTACCATTGGTAGTACCTTTCACCACCACACTGGCACCGATTACAGACTCACCTGTCTTGTCAAGGACAGTACCCGAAACGGTTTTGCTCTGTGCAAAGGCCCCTACAGCCAATACGGATAACAAAGCAACGAAGAACAGCCGCTGGAACTTGTCCAGGCGACCCAACAGACTTGAATTCTTTCTGTCTTTCATACTTTAATTATTAAGTTAAACAAAAGTTAGTTTTCTATTCTCTCAGGAGAAATAGGTCTCCTACCTGTGAAAAAGTGTTGCAAATATATGCGCGAATATTAAAAAAGCCAATGTAGGATTGTACAAAAGCATGGAATTTTCCGTCTTTTCAACTGAAAAATAGTACAAACTTCTGTGAACAATCTCAAAATGGATAGTTTCAAGAGCATTTTTGTTATACAAGAGTGCTTTTATTTCTGATTGTTACTTTAATATTGTATTGTAAAACGTATAAACTAAAATTTGAATATGGCTAATCTTTCAATAGTAATTGTACCTGCTAAAAAATTATCTAACGGTAGACATAGAGTCAGGATCGCAGTGGCTCATCGTTCACAAACGAGATATATTTCAACCCAATTCATTTTGGATTCTGCAAATCAAATGAAAAATGGACGAGTAGTAAAACATGAAAATGCAGCTAATATAAATGCTTGTTTGCGCAAGTTGATTAATGAATACGAAGAGATTCTTTCGTCTATTCATTATCAGTCGAATATTTCATGCACTGAATTGATACATGTTATAACTCGGGAACAACAAAAAAAAGGAATAACCTTTAATACGGTAGTGAAAGAATATCTTTCAATGATGGAAGCAGACGATCGTAAAAAATCACATAAATTATATAATATAGCTTGTGCAAAGTTCCTTAAACATATGAAAGGTGATTTTCCTTTGGTACAACTCAGTCCGACACATATACAAAGTTTCGCTGATGTAATGAAGGCTGAAGGATTAAAAGAAACTTCTATCAGAATTTACCTCACTTTAATAAAAGTAATATTGAACTATGCCAGGAAAATGAATTATGTAACTTATTTAGTTCATCCTTTTGTCTTATTTAAAATGCCAATTAGTAATATCAGAGAACTAGATCTGTCCGTTGATGAATTAAAAAGAATACGTGATGTAAAATTATTCAAATCTGTGCATATCATGGCTCGGGATATATT
>ENA-OYXL01000810-OYXL01000810.1-human-gut-metagenome-genome-assembly--contig:-NODE-810-length-10570-cov-4.945792_pt1 | contig 10570 bp, 10 predicted proteins | sample MGYA00244845_ERZ653422 | MGnify/ENA primary metagenome ERZ653422 (study PRJEB26926, sample SAMN06164903) | human gut metagenome | biome: ENVO:00009003; feature: ENVO:2100002; material: ENVO:00002003... | reverse complement strand
TATAAGAGACAGGTGTATTCCTCTTCCGAAACTACTAAACAATACATGTACGCTCATGCACTCTTTAGTGGTCTCGGCTTACTTCTGCTTTTCAAAAAACAATAATAAAAACAATAATAGAGCGGAATAATAATTACTCCGCTCTAAAGAAAATACTATTTTCTGAGTCCTAAACGCTCGATAAGTGAACGATATCTCTCGATATCAATCTCCTTAAGGTATGCAAGTAATCCACGTCTCTGACCGATCATCTTTAACATTCCTCTTCTTGAGTGATGATCCTTTGGGTTCTGTTTGAAATGCTCAGTTAACTCTGCGATTCTTGCTGAAAGAATTGCAATCTGAACCTCTGGTGAACCTGTGTCATTTGGTGTTCTACCGTACTCTGCGATAATAGCCTGTTTCTTTTCCTTTGCGATCATTGTTGATCCTCCTTATATTATAATGCGCCCTGATAACTGTATGATGCTCAGCAATAGGTCGGAGTGTCCAACTACCGAACATGGGCAAAACCATACCTATGCAGTATAGCATAGTAAGCATTTGTTGTAAACTGTTTTTTTATTAATCCGGCAAATATCTTGTGACACAAATCGGATTTCTGTAATATGCATTTGAAACCTTGATTCCATCACGCTTGTTGCTAGCATGTACAATCTGTCCGTTTCCGATATAAATTGCAACATGTGAGATACTCCTTCCACTTCCGTAGAAGAATAAATCTCCCGGCTTTGCATCAGATGCGCTGATTTTTGTGCCACATGAAGGCTGTGCTTTTGATGAATGCGGTAACGAAACTCCATACTTTCCAAGTATTCTCATTGTAAAACCTGAGCAGTCAACACCATTCTCAAGGCTTGTGCCTCCCCACACATATCTGTTTCCGACAAACTGTAACGCATACGATACAACAGATGCCCTTACATCCGATACGCCGTCACCATACTTCACCTGCTCTATTGTCTTTGCTGTAGGAAGTGCCTGTGCCAGTGTCACATAATCCTGTGATATATATCCTACCGAATCATCCACACTTATCTCAACCCAGCCGTCAGCGACAGAATTAACTGTGAATGCCTCTGAATTTCCAACCTGTGAAAGCACCGCAGCCTCTGTTGACTTCTCTGCACGCACATTCAGTGTTTCAGTATTTACAGTGGCAACAGTTTTAATCTCCTGTTCTGCAATAGACTCTGCCTCATCTCCTGTTACAAGATACTGCTTGTTTACATATCCTGTCACCTTGCCTGATGTAACCTTGTACCATTCTCCGGCATCCTCAAGAAGCTCACAGGCATTGTGATTGGTAAGTATTCCTACCACTTCACTGTCTGTCGAAGCCTCCTGTCTGATATTTAAGTTTCCGCTGCTGATAACTGACATACCAAGATTTGTGTAACCACAGGTCTGTGCGGCTGTCGGTGTCTGGGATGCCTCATTTGCCTGTTCTGTCTCCTGTGCAGTATCGCCAGCCTGTGCACCCTGAGCAGATGCAGTAACAACATTGCTGTCGTTTTGCGCTACCGATACGTCAGCTCCATAATAGGTAAGAGCCGATGTAACCCCTGCTGTGAGAAGCTCTGTGGCATCTGCCGCATCTGTCAGATTAAGTGCAACACCCGCATTCACTGATCTGTTTTTATTTGCCTCTGCCTTTGTTGTCCTGGCATCCACCGTGCTGCTTGAGCTCATAGATACCGCTCCTATAATAATAGCAAACGCTACAACGCCTGCTGCCTGTCCTAATTTTAATTTATTTTTCATATAGCCTCCAGTTCATGCTATCCATAATCCCATGTTTACGAGTATATCACAAATTGTTAAAATGTCAATATTTTTCTGTAACATTTCTGTAATATTTGTTATTTTTTCGTTATTTTGGGCTATTTAGCAAAAAAACAGTCACACTAAAATGTGTGACTGCCTGCATAATTGATTGTAAAATTGATATCTGCGCTCATCTGGCTCTTTAACGCTTCTATTGAATCAAACTTCATCTCAGGTCTTACGAACTTATGAAGCTCTACCATGATATCCTGTCCGTAAACATCCTGCCCAAAATCTATGATATATGTCTCTGCACCGATTGGATTTTTGCCCTCTATAGTAGGCTTGCATCCTATATTGGTTACACCAAGGTACCAGTTGTCCCTGACAAGAACTCTTGACATATACACTCCCTTTGGTGGAAGCAGCTTATCGTGCGGCACTGAAAGGTTGACTGTCGGAATGCCAATAGTCCTGCCTAGTGCTCTGCCATGCACTACTCTTCCTTTTATGAAAAAGGGATATCCCAGCAGTTCATTTGCCTTTTTAATATGTCCTGCCGCAATCTCCTCGCGGATATAGGTACTGCTTATATCCCTGGCTCCATCCTTTATCTTGTCCACCACAATAAGCTCGTATCCAAGCTCTCCTGCCATCGCAGAAAGCATCCGATGGTCTCCTGCCCTGTTGTGCCCGAAACGGAAATCATCTCCGACAATGATACACTTGACATTAAGACTTTTAACTATCCATCTGACAAACGCATCCGCCTCCATCGTCATCACCTGTGGCACAAACGGACACTCTATCAGATAGTCAATACCTGATTTTTCAAACACATACTCTTTTTCATCGTTTGTGATTATAACCTTTGACTCAACGCCAAGTACCTCCGATTTGGGAGGAATGTCAAACGTAAATATGATGCGCTTGTAGCCATGCAGATTGCTCTGTTCAATTTGCTTTTCCATCAGAAATTCATGTCCTCTGTGAAGCCCGTCAAACTTTCCAAACGAGATGACGGACGGCTCCTTGACATGAAAATCCAGAGTTTTGCTTATATATTCCATAATATCTGTATACTATTCTATTCCATAAAAATCTTAACCGGCTTAAACTCACCGGTTTCATCAAGATACGAATACACCCCGACAAATATGCCCTCATGATTGTATACTCTGTATCTTATATCAGAGTCAGCACTGTGTTTTAAATAATCCGTAAGCACTGCCGGAATTTTATTTCCATTTCTGACAAGCTTATCGGCATCTGAAGCAGTATGCACTGCCGGCAGATTTTCGAATACTCCGTCAACAGGCATCACCATATCAAAGCAGCCCTCATCCACCTTTGACTGAATCTGTGAAAGTGTAAGTGCATGCTCTAAGTCAAAGCCTGCTACCCTTACTCTAAGCAGTGACTTCATGCAGCCATGGCAGCCCAGCCTCTCTCCGATGTCATTGCACAGCGTCCTGATATATGTGCCCTTTGAACAGTGCACCGTCATCGTAACCTCAGGCAAATCAATGCTTTCAACCTTGATATCAAACACCTCGATATCCCTGGCTTTTCTCTCTATTACCTTGCCCTCTCTGGCAAGCTCATAGAGCTTTTTCCCATTGACCTTTAAAGCCGAGTACATAGGCGGCACCTGCTTTTGCCTGCCAACAAACTGTGATATAACATCATACACCGCCTGCTCAGTCACATTGACCTTAGCCTGATTTAAGACCTGCCCTGTAATATCCTGTGTATCTGTCTCCTGTCCCAAAAGCAGCACAGCTTTATAGACCTTGTCCTTATCTGTCAAAAGGTCACACACTCTGGTTGCCTTTCCAAGGCAGACAGGAAGGACGCCTTGCGCATCAGGATCAAGTGTACCTGTATGACCAATCTTCTTCTGGTGGAATATGCCTCTAAGCTTTGCCACAACGTCAAAGCTTGTATAGCCCTTTTCCTTGTATACATTGATTATTCCATTAACCATCTGCCCAAGAATCTCTCCCTAAATATTATCCTTAATTGCCGTAAGGATGCGGTCTGTTGCCACCTCAAGCGGTCCTTCAATCGTAAATCCGGCGGCCTTTACATGTCCTCCTCCGCCAAATACCGACGCAACCTTTGCCACATCGTAATCACCGTTTACGCGCAGGCTGCCCTTGTAGGTACCATCCTCATTTTCGTAGAGAAATACAGCAACCTTTATATCCTTTGTCACGCGCAGCTGATTTACAATACCGTCGAGATGCTTTGGAAGTACGTTGTACTTCTCCATCTCAGCACGCGATACTGCAGACAATATAACATCACCATTCAGATACAAAGCTGCATTCAAAAGTGCCTGCCCCATAATCTTATTCTGAGCAAATGTCTTTGTATAAAATGTATCATCGATTATCCTTGAATAATCAATGCCCATCTCCATCAGGGAGCCTGCTATATCCATAGTCTTTTTTGAAGTGCAGGAATACTGGAACACGCCTGTATCATGCACCATGCCTGTGTAAATACACTCTGCTATCTGTATTGTGATGCGCTCCTTCGGCAGAAGCTCGAACACCAGCTCACAGGTCGAGCTCGCATCCGGAAAGATGTAATTTGCGTCTGCAAAGGCCCCGTTTGTAACATGATGATCTATGCAAAGTGTCCTTTTTGCAGACTCAAAATACTTAGCTGCACTTCCCAGTCTGCCTGTGTCACTGCAATCACATGCTATGAACAGATCGTATACTGTATCATCCGCATAACTGCTGTCAATCTCATCTGCTCTTTGCATAAACTTAAAGATGTTTGGGCTTGGCTCTAAATAAAGCCTTGCCTTTATATCAGGATAATAATCCTTTATGTAGTTGTATACAGCAAGTGTTGAGCCGACACAGTCGCCATCCGGTCTCACATGACCGGAAACAGCAACTGATTGTGCATCCTTTAAAATAGAATCAATCTCTGTCATAATCAATCCTCTTTGTTAATCCTCTTTGAGATTTTTTGTTACTTCATCAATCTTTTTAGACATCTCAACACCATACTCTATAGACTGGTCTATGATAAATGTAATGGCAGGTGTATTTCTTAAATTGATGTTCTTTGCGAGAGTTCTGCGTATATATCCCTCCGCTGACTTAAGTCCTGCAAGTGTATCAGCCTGTGATTTCTTGTCACCAAGCACACTGATATAAGCCTTTGCTGTCTTTAAATCAGGTGCCACCTCGACAGCAACAACACTTGTCATGGGATTGATACGCGGATCCTTTATCTCACCGCGTATGATATTTGACAGTTCACGCATTACCTCTTCGTTGATACGAATATTTTTTATGCTGTTCTTTCTCATATAATCCCGCTTTCTTTTTATATTAAACTGTAACTATCCGAATAGTTACATTAATTCATGATAACAAATATATGATTATCTTGGAACCTCTACCATCTTGTAGGCTTCTACAATATCTAATTCCTGAATATCATTAAATCCGTCAAATACAAGACCACACTCATAGCCTGTCTTGACCTCCTTGACGTCATCCTTGAATCTCTTGAGTGAAGCAAGGTCTCCCTCGAATATCTGCTCACCCTCTCTGCTAATTCTGACACGGCAGCCTCTCTCCATAAATCCGTCAAGCACATATGAACCTGCAATGTTTCCAACGCCTGAAGCCTTGAAAATCTGTCTGATTTCCGCATGTCCGATAACCTTCTCCTCAAATACAGGATCAAGCATACCCTTCATGGCAGCAGATACATCCTCGATCGCATTGTAGATGACCTTGTAAAGTCTGATATCTACGCCCTCACGGTCTGCTGTAGCCTTGGCAACAGGATCCGGTCTGACGTTAAAGCCAATGATGATTGCATTTGATGCTGATGCAAGGATAACATCTGACTCGTTGATGGCACCAACGCCGCCATGGATGACCTTGACCACAACCTCCTCATTTGAAAGCTTGACAAGACTCTGCTTAACAGCCTCAACTGAACCCTGTACATCTGCCTTTACGATGATATCAAGCTCCTTCATGTTGCCTGACTGAATCTGTGAGAACAGATCATCAAGTGACATCTTTGCCTTTGTATCCTCGATGAGCTTATTCTTCTCCTCTGAAATATATGTGTCAGAGAATGCCTTTGCCTCCTTCTCTGAATCGCATGCCACAAATGTCTCTCCTGCTGAAGGCACACTGTTAAGTCCAAGTATCTCTACAGGTGTAGAAGGCTTAGCCTCCTTTACTCTGCGGCCCTTGTCATCAATCATGGCTCTTACCTTACCATAGCTGCTTCCACATGCGATAGGATCTCCGACATGGAGTGTTCCTTTTTGTACAAGCACTGTGGCAACCGCACCACGGCCTTTATCAAGCTGTGCTTCAATTACGAGACCTCTTGCGTTTCTATCAGGATTAGCCTTGAGCTCGAGCACCTCTGCTGTGAGAAGAATCATCTCAAGGAGATTGTCGATACCCTCCTTAGTATGTGCAGATACAGGACAGAATATTGTGCTTCCACCCCAATCCTCCGGGATAAGCTCATACTCTGAGAGCTCCTGCTTAACCTTGTCGATATTGGCACTTGGCTTATCTATCTTGTTGACTGCAACGATAATCTCAACACCTGCTGCCTTTGCATGGTTTATTGCCTCAACAGTCTGCGGCATTACACCATCATCTGCAGCAACAACAAGGATTGCGATATCAGTAGAGTTTGCACCACGCATACGCATTGCTGTAAATGCCTCATGTCCCGGTGTATCAAGGAATGTGATGTTCTGGCCATTGATTGATACAACAGATGCACCAATGTGCTGTGTGATACCACCTGCCTCACGGTCTGTAACACGTGTCTGTCTGATGGCATCAAGCAGTGATGTCTTACCATGATCTACGTGACCCATTACGCAGACTACAGGTGGACGAGGAACCATCTTGCTCTCATCCTCTTCATCCTCCTTGAGAAGCTCTGCAATCACATCGACTTTCTCCTCTTCCTCACATATGAAATTGAACTCTAAAGCAATCTCCTCAGCAGCTGCAAAATCAACCTCAGAGTTAACTGTTACCATCTCGCCCTTCATGAAAAGCTTCTTTACGATGGCTGAAGGCTGAACCTTCATCTTATCAGCTAAGTCTCTTATTGTAATCTTCTCCGGAAGAGAAATTGTCTTAATCTCGTTCTCATCCTCTTTTGGCTGTGCCTTCGGCTGCTGTGGCTTTTTCTTACCGCCATGCTTCTCGAGATTGATGTAATTCTCCTGCTTCTTTCCGAGCTTATCCTGCTTCTGGCTCTGATTGTGATTATGCTTATTCTTTCTATCGTTGCCTCTGTCGCGGCTCTCCTTTCCTCTTACATCATCAGGAGCTGCAACTGCAACTGTTTCTTTTCTGAAACGATTTCTGTCATCACTTCTGCTGCCTGTTCTATCGTTATTTCTGTCATTGCTCCTGCTTCTGTCGTTGCTTCTGCTTCTGTCATTATTTCTGTCAAAGCTTCTGCCACCCTCTGCAGGACGTCTGGAGTCATTTCTGAAGCCTCTGTTATTGTCTCTATTATTGTCTCTGCTGTTATCTCGGTTATTGTTGTCGCGATTGTTTGTTCTTCTATCGCTGTTTCTGTCCGTATTTCTGCTTCTGTCGGCATTTCTGTCAGTGTTTCTGTTGTTGATTCTGTCGCCATTGTCCTGACGTCTGTCGCTTCTTCTATCAGCGTCAGCCTGACGTGCCGGACGCGAATTGGTTACCTTCATATCTGCATACGGATCCGCTGTACGCTCACTTATAGGGCGCATAGCTCTCTCTCCGACAGGTCTTGGCTTAATAATGCTGTGCTGCTCAGGACGTGATGACTGATTATCGCGTCTGCCATTGCCATTCCTGCGCTGCGAACTGTTATTTCCATTATTTCCGTTGCCGTTTCCACCATTTGTTTTCCTACCCTGCTTGCTGTACTGGGCATTGAAAACTGCTGTGATGCTTGCCTTTTTCTTTGGTCTGTCGGCTGCCTTAGCCTCATCCTTTTTAGGTTCTTCCTTCTTAGGTGCATCTTTTTTTACTTCTGTTTTTGCATACTTCTTTCGCACAATTTGCTGTGCCTCATCCTCAAGACCGCTCTGCACATTTTTGACAGCAAACTGTGTGCCGTTTAATGTGTCTATGACGTCCTGCGACTTTATATTTAATTCTTTTGCAAGTTCATGAACTCTCATTTTTGCCATATATCTATTTTCCTCCATTATTCAGTTTTATTCGACTGCAGCTTTTTTATCACTGCATTTGCAAGGTTTTCATCCGTTACTGCAAGGGAAGCGCGAAACTCTTTGCCTATTGCATTCCCTAACCCCACCTTGTCACTATAAAAATAAATCGGAACCTCATAGAAAGCAGTCATATCCGAAAAATGCTTCTTTGTGTTGTCTGATGAATCATCTGCAACTATCACTAAAAATGCCTTTCCTGTCTTTACAGCTTTCTCGGTAGAAAACTCTCCGCTAACCACATTGCCTGACTTTGCTGCTAATCCCAGCATAGAAAGTACTCTATCTGTCAATTTGGTTCATCTCCTTTTCAAGCTCCTCATATACCTGTTCTGATACACTAACACCAAGGGAACGCTCAAGTGCCTTTGTCTTTTTAGCCTTTTTAAAGCATTCAAGGCTCTTACATATATAAGCTCCCCTGCCGTTTTTCTTGCCGGTGTCATCGAGAATTATGTCGCCCTCCGCAGTCTTTACCACGCGAATAAGTGACTTCTTTTCCTTCATCTCCTGACAGCCTACGCATTTGCGCATTGGAATCTTTTTATTTGCCATTACTGCTCATCACCACTATCTGCCGCATCATTTTCTGTACCTGCTACTTCGTTCTCGTCAGCCTCTGTATCAAAAGCCTCTGCCTGTACATCTGCCTGTTCTGTATCAGCTAATCTCTCGTTCTCAGCAAGCTCCTCATCCGAATAATCATAATCGTCATCATAATCATCCTCTTCATAGTCATTCTCATAATCCATGAAGTCCCCTGACTCTCTGGCCTGTGTCTCGCTCTTGATATCAATCTTGAAGCCTGTAAGTCTTGCTGCCAGTCTTGCATTCTGTCCTTCCTTACCGATTGCAAGTGAAAGCTGATAATCCGGAACAACAACCTTTGCTGATTTCTCATCTGCATCTGCGATAACAGAGATAACCTTTGCAGGGCTAAGTGCGTTCTGGATAAGTATTGCCGGATTCTCATCCCATGTGATGATATCGATTTTCTCACCGCGAAGCTCATTTACGATAGCATTTACTCTGGCACCATTCATACCTACACATGCTCCTACAGGGTCTACGTTTGGATCATTTGACCATACTGCAATCTTTGTTCTGCTTCCGGCCTCACGTGAAATAGCCTTTATCTCAACTATGCCCTCTTTAACCTCTGTAACCTCTGACTCGAAAAGTCTCTTCACAAGCTCAGGATGTGTTCTTGAAACAAGAATCTTTGGTCCCTTTGATGTGGACTTAACCTCAAGGATATATACCTTGATACGCTCTGTAGGCTTGAATACCTCACCCTTTATCTGCTCACTCTCAGTCAGAAGTGCATCTGCCTTACCTAAGTTGATGCTGACATTCTTTCCGATGTATCTTTGAACAACACCTGTCACAACATCCTTTTCCTTGCTGTTGTACTCGTCAAATATTACCTTTCTCTCCTCCTCGCGGATTTTCTGAAGGATAACATTCTTTGCGTTCTGTGTAGCGATACGTCCGAATTCCTTTGACTTAACCTCAACTCTCACGATATCTCCAAGCTGATAGTTACCGTTTACCTTGTGCGCATCTGCTAAGGAAATTTCCTCCACCGGATCCTCAACCGTATCTACAACCGTCTTCTCCTGATAGCATGAGAAAGCACATGTCTCAGGATCTATTTCTACCTTTACATTGTCTGATTTACCAAAATGGTTCTTGCAGGCAGTCACAAGAGAGTTCTCAATTGCCTCAAGTAAAGTTTCTTTACTGATGTTTTTCTCCTGCTCTAATATATTTAACGCTTCTAATAACTCATTGCTCATTATTTTTTCCTCCTATTTGTGTTATCGTGCGCTTTAATTAAAAATCCAATGCCTGACGTATAAGCGCAATGTCACTCTTATTGAATGTAGTCTCATTGCCGTCTTCATCGGTTATTGTCACTGTATCCTTATCATAGGCTTTAAGCAGACCATAAAATTCCTTTGATTTGTTGATAGCCCTGTATGTGCGAATCTCTATCTCCTTATTCATATTGCGCACATAGTCCTTTTCCTTCTTGAGAGGTCTTCCAAGCCCCGGCGAGCTGACCTCGAAGGTGTATGAATCAGGAATATAGTCCTCTCTGTCGAGAATCTCATTCATCTGCCTTGCAACCACTTCACAGTCATCAACAGTTATGCCACCCTCCTTATCGATATATGCTCTCAGGTAGTTCATGCCGCCTTCCTTAACATACTCGACATCAACAAGCTCAAAATTCATGCTGTCAAGAATTGGTTGTATAAAATTCTCCGTCTTTGCCTCATATACACTTGCCTTTGACATTTTATCACCTCTCTTTTTTATATTTGTAACTATTCAGAATTGTTCCAAGTGGTTCTGAATAGCTACCTGATGTTTATAAACGTGAATTGAGAGAGGACTTTTGCCCTCTCTCAATCTAGTCAACGTTGTTATCATAGGTATAATAGCACTATCAGAAAAAAAAATCAAGTTTTTTTAAAAAAGTACTTGCTTTTTTTGAAACTCCATGATAGTATAATACACGGTTCGTTGGTCAAGCGGTTAAGACCTGTCTCT
>ENA-OYXL01000808-OYXL01000808.1-human-gut-metagenome-genome-assembly--contig:-NODE-808-length-10587-cov-4.017471_pt1 | contig 10587 bp, 17 predicted proteins | sample MGYA00244845_ERZ653422 | MGnify/ENA primary metagenome ERZ653422 (study PRJEB26926, sample SAMN06164903) | human gut metagenome | biome: ENVO:00009003; feature: ENVO:2100002; material: ENVO:00002003... | reverse complement strand
GTCCCATACAATTCCATATGTTTTATTTATATAATCATATAAATATTTTAAAACACTATTTCGATCAGTAAATTTAGAACTTTCTGAAAGCTTATCAACAAATTCATTCGTTCTTTTCTTCCAATCGTAATATTCCTGTTCTGTTGGTGATACAACTTTCTTTTTATCCTCTTTTTTAACAGGTATTGCATTGTTTAATTTAACCGGATCAGCATTCTTATTCATCATTGCTGTTGCAAACTTTCCAATTTCAGTATATAATTTATCGATCTTGTTATTAATTTCATCGAGTCGATTTGAATAATCCGGAATTGTAGGCATCTGAATATCCGGAAATTGCAGCTGAATCATATTCCCTTGTGGTTTATATACTGGAACAATTTCTTCTGTCGTTTTCTTGTCTCCTAAGAATGCAGCTGCAAGGACATCTTTTGCCTTTAACTGATAATCGATTAGTTTATTTACTAATACAGGATTTTCTCTCTGCATTGTTGGTGTAATAGCAATTTTTGCTAGCCATAAAGGGACATAGTCAAGATCAAGACAAAGAACCTTTGTATTTGAATTCCCAGATCCCAAGGAGTGAAATTTTACTCCTTGGGATATAACAACATCTTTTTGTATTTTCTTCCGTTCATTATCGATCTTATCTTCTCCAAAACCAATACCCTGACACATCCAACGAACACCAACCCAAACCTTTCCGTCCGGATCCTGTGCTGCTCTTAACATATCTCCATGAAATTCCACATCTTTTACTATTAATTCGCTATTCATATTCGCTTTCCTCGCTTTTATCTATTTGATTAATCCCAACCTATAATTGTTCTACCGTATTCATCAGCAGCTGCAAAATCCCATTCAATATCGCCATGCTCCATCTCCTCGTCACTAAATTCACTTTCAAAAGGATTTTCTCCTCGTCTAAGAAATTCAATTTCTTCTTCTGTAGCCTCAATCTCTTTGCATACTCTAAGTCGTTTTTCTACAGTAACTTCAATTAATTTTTTCTCTAGCATAATCCCACATCCTCTCTTTTATATTCGACGATCTTTTACTTCGCTTACCGGAAACAAAAGTAATTCTGTAATTCCATTTACTAATTCCTCTAATGAATTAGCCCATCTATTATGATAACCATGAGCATCTTTCATATCGTCAGCATACCTGTACATATATTTTCTAGGTTGACCGTTCCATTTAATTCCTTCTGTATTAACATATACTACTGAATTATTCTCTGGATTTCTAATCCATCCACTGGTACCACGTTTATTTCCATTTACAGAAATTTGATGCAATGAAAATTCCATACCAGGTTTCTTTTTGTTAATTGCGTTTTTTAATTTTGTCGTTAAAATCAACATAAAATCACCTCCATTTTGTTTAATTAAATTTTAATAACTCAACCTTACAACTCTTCCATCACATAATTCCATAAAGTATTCATCATCCTCAACTAAGTCTTCTCCAAATTTCTCATAGTCAAAATATTTAGAAGAAATTGGATCATCATCTTTGACATATCCTAACTGCCAAGCTTCTTCGCGTCCAGCTTCTTCACTATTATCGTATACACAACTTACAATACTGCGATCTCTAAAGTCTTCTGCGTATTCATTAAATATCTCTTCAATATTACGATCTGATAAATTGTATTCTTCTTTTAAATATTCCATTTCGCTTTTCTGAATATCTTCAAAGAAAGCAAACGCTTCATCAGACTTTAATTTATCATAGATATGTTTAATAGAATCAATAAGTTTGATCCCTGCTCTGTATCGACTGTCACCCTTTGTAATGCCATAATCAAATGCTTTGATAAATATATTGAATGAAATAATTTCTTCATATTCATCTTTTGTGAGAATTGATTCAATTTCTTCATACTCAGGGAACTCCCCACCAAAATAACAACTCCCGCATATATTAATTGAACTGAAATAGTGGTTACATTCAAATTTTGGACCAGCTGCATCGACATAAGCACAACAATCACGATCATCAGAATCTTTAATTCTATATAAAAATAAATGTTCACTCATATAATCACCTCATTTAATACTTCCAGAAGTAAGAATTGTTGCAAGTCGTTTTTTCGCTTCTTCTTCAGTTCCTCTCATAATTCCTAATGTCATATGGCACTCTTCATTTTCCCTAGATGTTAAACATAATTTCCATCGACATGTACCATCTTGAAAATACTTAATTGCTAAAATATACGCATAAAACAGCTTAGGATTTATTACCGCTGGATAAAACGAATAATATGCAGTTCCGGGATTCTCACCTCTTGGTATATCTTCCAACAATGTTTTCTTTTCTTCAAAATACTGATTCATGTCTGAATCCATTGTCGTAGCGAAATCTGCAATGTCTTCCGCTTCTCTTACTTCAATTTTCGGTACAATATACATACTCACATCTCCCTTACAATTGTATCGTATACCGGTCTGCAGATATTCAAAGCTTTCTGCATACACCGAATACTGTAATATCCTTCAATTTCTTTTTCTGTGTTCTTTCTATTGGCAGATACATTTTTTCCGGTTCCTCTAAGAATCGTGCAATCTTTTCGATTAGTTACAGTCCCTAATCCACCAATATTTCTTTTACCTGTCTGGCAGGCTCGGATACAATCCATAACAAATTCATTCAATGTATCAATATCTTTCTCCACATTGATAATCGGAAGCACCTGCGTTGCCCAAGAATAAGTTCCATCTCCTTTGTATAGATATCGGTTAATAGATTTCAAAGCAATTTTACCGCCGATATGATAATTTAAGTTACCAATGCTTCGTTTTCCAATTTCTTTCTGAAATTGCTTTACACGATTTGGTGATAATGTAATTTGACTTCCCTTTATCATAAATCCCAGGAACTTAAACCATTTATCACCTGTAAGGTATTCTACTTTCTTTGGATTCAATTTCATCGACATCTTATTTAATTCTTCTTCAAGAATACTCATGGCATTTTCATATTGAGTTCCAATGTATAAAATATCGTCCGAATATCTTACATACATACTAGCCATGTTAATGTGTGACTTTTCATAAAGCTTAAGATCAACATGATGCAACATTACATCGGCTAAAAATGAAGCTACCGCACATCCTTGCTTTAAACTCTGGTAATGTTTAATTAAATTTCCATCTGGATCAAAACAAAGGTCTGTATGATAATATTTTCGTAAAATTGTAATTACCTTTGATTTTCCAGTTCTCCTTTCCACACAATCAAATGCGTCATCGATAAATTCAATCGGAACAGAATCAAAGTACTTACTTAAATCTGCTTTGAATCCTAAAATATCATTTAAATGCTGATGTAAATCTGGTTGAAGTTTACGAGATATCTCCTGTACGACTTTGCCGCAGCCGATTCCCTTCTGATAACTTTTGCAAGCTGGATGAATCATATCTGAACACAATTCAAATAGCAAATCATTTACGATAGATAAGAAGATCCTATCAATATTTTCGTTTACATATACTGTTCGAAACTCTCCATTGTCCTTTGGAATTAATGCCTGATGTGGCGGAGCAATTTCATAATTATCTTCCAGAATTGCCATTGCTAATCTTACTCTTGTCTCTGGACCACAAAGCTGACGCAGCTCTCCTTTGTCAATTCCCTTGAAAAACCCTTTATTAATTGCTGCTTCCCATCTTTCTGCTTCAAACACTTTCTCTAGCAAAATATCCTTCATCTCATCACCTCATTTCTCTTGAATACATTTTCCATCCTTAATAACTAACACATCTACTCCATCATCACAATTAATGAAAAGGTCTGATCCATCTTCTAACACTGGTGCAAGTTCTTCAAACATTTCCATCATGACAGATTCCCATCCATAAGTGGCGTCAAATCCATTAGAGTAAATAGTCCAGCCATCATCATCGTTAGCAACATCGAACATTTTTCCGATACCAATAAACACAGCAATCAAATCATCAATATCGTTAATGTCTAAGTTCTCTGATTTTCTATATGTATCCAGTCCATAATCAGTATGCTCTTCTTTTCCTCTGCTGATTTTTGCTTGCAGTATTTTAATTGCTTTGTTCTTATCTTTGAATTTCATCTGTGAATATATAGAATATACTGATCCCATAATTTAACTCCTTTCAACAAAAGCTCCATTTAGCAACTTCAACAACATAATCTGAATCAGCATCATCCTCAAGTTCAAGTTCCAACGTCCCTTCATTAAGAATATCCTGAAATCCATCATCGCTTGAGAGATAAGCGGTATTTCTTCCAAATGGCAAAATATCATTAATCATATGTAAATAACACATATCCCAAGTCATTGATAAATACCCGGTTACTGTACTAATAGTGTATTCAGTACAATCCCTGTCAATCGTATACACATCTCCAGATGGTAATGTTACTTTCGCTGTATTTACCATTACGTCATCTCTATTTGTTTTACCTTCAATAATCAGTCTCATCTATGTCATCTTCCTCTCCAAAAACTTCTATCGCAGTAGCATAACTATCCATAAAACCTCCATACTTACTGGTATCAAAGCACCAATCGTAACCACATCCGTTTTCAATGGCTCTTCTAATATCTCTAGCAATTTCATCTACAATGTCGTCATTATCCGCAGCCTTTTCATATTCAGGTTTGTCATTTTCCTTACTTAATTTCAACAATGTTCGTTTTACTTCTTCTTTGTAAATATCCAACTGCTCCTCTCTCAATTCTGCATCCCAGGCAGCCCAAGCTGCCTTAATTTCATCCACTGTGAGCTGAATTTGCTTCCCATCTCTGGTAATATACACGTTTTGCATAATTATGCATCCTCGCTTTCTTCAACCAATTCAATAGAATACGGAATATCAAGTTCCGGAAACGACTCTACCAATCTACAACCGATAATATCAAGCATTACATTATAAGCTTCGTCAGAAGAATTTTCAGTTACACACATTTTCCCAAGACACGGACCATCTATTCCGTCTGGTCCCATAAACACTTTGAATTCATATTCTTTTGCGTCATCCGACAGTTCCTTCACATCTTCTGGGGTAAATCTAAGATATGTTCTTGGATGAACATATGTAATTTCATCGGAACACTTTTTATACTTATATTTATAAACAGTAAGGCTGTCACCCATTCTCAAATTGATTGCTGGAAAATCTCTAAGTAATCGAATCTTACATTTTCCATTAAATTTCATTCTTCTACCTCTCCAAACAACGCTTCATATTCATCACATTCCAGATGATCCATAGCCCAGTTCTTTGCCCCTTCTTCAGTCAAAGGAATAATTCGAGATCCACCAGTGCTTCCGCCACATACACTTCTTGCATATTCAGTTAAAGCACCACCCTCTCCGTACAGGAAATATTCTCCTGTTTTCTTAAGATATAAGGTTTCCTCGCAATGATTGAAGTCAGAACATGGATATCCATTGCTCCAATAACCAATTTCTTTTGCCGTTTCTGTATCATATTTTCTTCCGTTAATGATTTTTTTCATGACCTAATCCTCCTTTTAATCAAAAACTTCTTGTATTGCTGCCCAATTTGAAATAGCATGATCAATATCCTCATACCATTGTTCATCATTTGAGTCGCAAGTACTTCCATACTCATATACTGGAACGCCAATTGTATCATCACATACATCTAAAACTTTACCTATTGGAATAGGTTTTCCATCTTTGTGAAAATACACAATACCTGTAAGAAAATCTATCATTTCATCTTTATAATGTGGATCGCACCAAACATATACTTTATTTGATCGATCATTTTCTATTTTCCAAATACGTTTTAATTCTCTTGCAACATTACACAGCTTCAGCCACGCCATAGCATATCCCACAATCTCCGGCGCTGTAAAATCTACTGTGATCAATGTAGCTGCTTTTCTTTCAATAACTAATTTTTCTTTTAACATTCTTCAACCACCTCATAGCCTTTCAATTCCAACAATCCTATCAATCCTTTCAATTTTAGAAATGCAGGCGTATATTCTTTTGTCTGAGGACAATATCCATACCAACGACCGGAATTATCTTTCCGAATGGTATATACTGCACCATTCGTCTTATTTACTGCTTCCATTACATCACCCCCTCATCTATCCATTCTTTAATTTTATCGTTCTCACTAGATCCAACAATCTTAGAATAAATATTGCACCAATCACTGTTTCCAAATGCTATTGGCATATCATTCATTTCTATATATGATTCAAATATCGCTTTATCATTTTCAGATAAAATTCCAGATATTTTATTTTCTGTCTTATTTCGTTGCTTAATAATTTCAGATAGAGCAAAATTATCAATGTGTCCATATTGACACAAATTATTAACAATTATCATTTCACTATACAGTTTATGAAATAAGCAACTACTTTCATATGTATTTTCTGAATAATAAAATGAATTACATATCATAACAAGCTCATCTGCACTTAATCTAATAGTACATTCCTGTTTTTCCTTTGAAATATTCTGAATATCCATATATTTTTCCTTCCTTGATGCCGAGGTGTTACACCTCAGCATCACAAATTGCATAAGCTTTATCAATCAGTTCATCTCCATCTACTACTTTCATGAACATGTTTTCCTGATAGTATTCGCTTCCTCTTGATGGTTTTCTATGTGTAGAAAAGTCGGAGACAGCATTCACAAATCTATAAGCAGATGGCTCAAGCACCTGCAGATCCGGAGCATTAAGATATCTCATCATGAGTTCGTTTCGCATTTCCTGAATGTTTGCTACCTTACGATCTCCATCTTTTTCGTTGATAGGAAGTAACATCTTAACAAACTTATGTACCTTATCAACATCAAGCTTTTTCATCTTCATCTTTCCGAATTCTATTTCTAAAGCTTCAAGATAATGTTCAGTGTTCATGAGCGTATATTTTGCCTCTACAAGCTTCTCATCAATGCGTCCGGTATGTTTGCATACCCACTGTCTTTCAGCTTCTTTAAGGGCCAGATTGAGTGTATTTTGGCACCATACACGTACCGGTGTGATGGCTACTCTGACTGATCCTTTTCCATCATGGCTGTTCGTAAACACTAAGAACGGATCAATCTTTTCATCAGTAATCATTCTGCCTTCCAGTCTTGCAAGCATCCACACTTTCTTGCCGCTCTGAAGAGCACCTGCAGTCTCATATGTCACTCCTTCGCCAAGAAGCTCATCTGTAAAGGCAAATGCTTCTTCGTTTTGTACAATCTTATAACGCTCGGTAACAATACCTAGCGTTTTATTATCAATATCTCTTACATTTGCCTTATAACCAGGAATCTTTAATCCTGTGGCCTCAGAAATAATATCTGTCGGAACTACATTCCAGTCCAGACCTGCTAATCTAATTGCGTCTCTTGATGTAACTGCTCCGGCAATTCCCTTGCCAAGTCCGTCCCATGGAGTTCTTCTTGCATCAAACATCGTTTCTACATGTGTAAGGTTATTTGTTCTTCTCTCGATTGTATTGTTCATCATAATATACATCTCCTTTTGTTTAATTAAATTTTTATTCTGTTTTATTTACTTTACTCACCGGCCACTCTTTTAGTAATATCAAAATCTCTTCCGTCCTTCTTACCGGCTTCATAATCTGATTTTGATACTTTTGCTGCTTGCTTAGACTGAAATGTAGTTGTCCTTGCTCCAAGCTCAGACATTCTTTGTTTTACTTCTGGAGGCGTAGATAACACTAAGCCCCAATTTGCCTCTGACTGTGCAGCTGCTCTTTTTTGTTCTTCAAACGCTTCATCAAGTCCTTTAATGAAACCATAAGCATATCCATTGCACATGGATGTAATCAGTTCGTTTGTATAATTAAATAGCTTACCTTTTTGTTTTCTCTTTTTAATTTCTGATTGAATACAATCAGTTGCATATTTAAATGCAATCATACAAATTTCAACGTCTTCATTTAACCCACAAAAATATAATTTATACGTTTGTTTACCTTTTTCTCTACAAGAAAAACTTTCACAGCAGTAATTCTTACTAATAACTTTAGACAATCTCAGCACCCAGGGATCTCTTCTAGTCGAATAAGTAATTCCAGCTGAATGTTCATTTGCCTTTCTTTTTTCTTTATCTTCGACTTCTGCCATAGAGATTTTATGTTCTGCCATAAGCTGCTGTGCCTTTGCAAGAGCTGACTGAGCCTCATGCTCATTCGGACTCTTACTTAATGCTAAAAGTTTCTTGATTTTCTCTTTGTAATCTACCATTTTACATTTCTCCTCTCTCGTTCAGATATAGAATTTTCTGTAACTCTTCATGCGTAATTCCATACTGTTGTTCCAGAAGCTCTTTCCAGTCTTCAAAAGTATCAACTCGTGGATCCTTGCAGTATTTATATCCGGCGTTGATTACATCTTCTGCGATTTTCTTGAGACGTTTCGGTTCAATTCCCTCAGTCCAAAGTGGGCACTCAAGTTTTACATATGTAAGTAGCTCAATTGGTTCTGCAATATGAATAATCATTAAAGCTGCATTTGCAACCTTTTTATTTACATTCTCTTCCGGCTCGGTATTGTATTTATTGCATAAGGAGATAATATCTCTCTTGCTACTCCAGCCGATTTGCATTAAAAACGTTACGGCACTATTGAATTCCAAATCTCCCGTGATCTCTCTGATCTCATCAAGTTTCTGTTTAATTTCATTATAATTATTTAATGCTGGCATTTTATTTCCTCACTCTCTTTTGCTTCATCTACAACATTGCCTTCTTTATCTATGGTGTACGCTTTTCCGCCAAGCTCATGGATTTTATCTCCAAGTAAATCTTTGATAACCCAAAGCTGTGTAACGTGTCCAACAAAGAATCCACAACATTTCGCTGAATCTATCTGCATCTGACGGAGCATCTGGATTACTTCTGTTTTTGAAATCATGTCAGTATTATTCGGCTGGATTTTGATGTTGGAAGAAATGTTAGTAAGGATTTCTTCCATTTCTCTTTTCATATGTTCTACTGCAAGCGAATAACCTTTATCTACTGCATTTTTAGGAATTGCACAATCTTCATCACGATCATCCATTTCTCCTGAAAGAATCTCAAATGCTTCTTTTATCTTTTCATATTCCTGCTGAGTTGCTCTCATTTTGTTCTCCTTTCTTCGCATATTCTCAATGCGTCTTCATACGTTTTTATGTCATAATGCCCACCATTCAATGACTGCGTAGATTCGTTCCAAGTTGTCCATACAACCCACGCACCGCCACCTATAGATGCCTTAATTGCTGGATAATTCTTGTGTTTTGCAATTACCATATACAAATATGAATCCATTGGACTCGCATAACGAATCACATCCTGAAGATCATATTTATTATCCAGATGTTCTTTAAAATATTTTCTTACATTATTCCACACGGACATAGGTACTGTTGCACTCATAATTATTTCCCTCCTATTTGTTTAATTAAATTTTTATAATGTTCCATTAAGAACTCTGCATAAGCAGTAACCTTATCCTTGTTACCACAATAGAATCCAGTAGTAAACTTCTCGATAAGCTTATCTCTAATATCCTCATGAGTATCCCAATAATCATCCAGATAATCACGATAATCACGATCCATAACCTCTAACATAGATTTGTCATCTATTTTCGCTTCGAAGTTCATATTCTTAATATCTTCCGTCAGATCATCTGGCAAGCGTAAGCGCGCAGCGTCAGCGGAGTTAGGAGCGGAAGCGACGACATCTGGAGCGTCAGCGACTCTTCCGAGCGATCCGGCTACCAGACCATCCAAGCGGTCACGCTGGTGGTCACGGTACCGGTCGGTACTATTATTATTATTATTATAATTATTATTAGTATTATAATTAGTACCAGTACCGGAACCAGATGGCCATATCACCTGCCCCGTAGGATCATATTCAATTTCATTTATGAGCAAGTTAAAGTCAACAAAATCTGCATACCCGCCATCTCTGTATTTTGTAAGTACTTTATTGACTTTGCCTTTGCTCGTCTTCAGCTCTTGCGCAATCTGATTCTGAGAATATTCTGGATGATCACGCTTCAATTCCAAGATGGATAAAGTGACGGTCATGTTCTCACCGAATGCTCGTGACCGCTTCTCTTGAGATGAGTCGATCGTTTCAAGTAAGGTATCTCCTACATATAATAGGAGATTATTATCTATCGGTTTGGCATACAGTCCATAGTCTATGACCGCCTCATAATATTCCAGAGCTTTCTCCGGCCCAAGAATTTCTTTTATTCTTTCGCCCTGTTTCCTATACGAAGCAAAGAATGTAAAACACTTACCGCGGTCAAATTCTTTTTCACTCATGATTTTCCCTCCGATTTACTTTCGTTAGTTATCCCTTCTGTTGTCTTTATTTTGGATATGTGTATCAAGAGCTGTGCATAACTCCGGTGTTGCTTCAAATATATAAACATCCAGATTTGGACGTCTTCTATTTGGCGTGATGCCAAGAATTTTAAATCCCTCTTTCCTCAACAGCCATGCGATTCTCTGGCTGCGGACTGCTTTTGTCTTCATTATATTTTTCCTGTCTCTTATACCCATCTCCGAGCCCACGAGACTAAGGCG
>ENA-OYXL01000807-OYXL01000807.1-human-gut-metagenome-genome-assembly--contig:-NODE-807-length-10589-cov-9.543858_pt1 | contig 10589 bp, 4 predicted proteins | sample MGYA00244845_ERZ653422 | MGnify/ENA primary metagenome ERZ653422 (study PRJEB26926, sample SAMN06164903) | human gut metagenome | biome: ENVO:00009003; feature: ENVO:2100002; material: ENVO:00002003... | reverse complement strand
GGTAAGGCGTCATTCTGAGCGACAGCGAAGAATCTGTTACCGTGGTGAGGAAAGCGGTAATATGTCATCAGAGTCATAGATCCTTTACTCCGTTTCACCATCCCGTTTCCCGTCTTTCCCTCAAGGCTTTCTTGACTCCGTTCAGAATGACAATTGGAGAAAAGGCGTCATAATGAGGGAAGCGTTAATCGTCATAGTAAGGGGAACGTTAAACGTCATCCGAAGCGAATGTGAAGGATCTGCTGCCGTAGTGAGGAAGACGGTAAGGCGTCATTCTGAGCGCCAGCGAAGAATCTGTACCCATGGTGGGGAAAACCGCAAAATCTCATCAGAGTCATAGATTTATTACGCAGGGGCATGCAACCATTATCCATAAAGTAGAATTCATGATTTGTGCAATTTGACATGATGTATTATCTATGTGTTTTACTTAATGCCGGATATGGGATGTAATGCTGTAGACTTTAGCTTAAGGATTGATGAGGAAATAAAGTCAAAAAATAAGAAAATATTTATAGGGGTGTATAAAACGTGAATGCGGTATGCAGCATGGTCTGCCGAAACGTGATGCATTATAAAAAGATTAGAAAACATGTATATATTGATTATGAAAAGTCATACAATTATGCGGAATTGATATGTGCATTTTGTGGTGGGGTGTCGTATAATCGAAACGATTATGTATCGGAATCATACCATTCGTTTTTGATCCGGATGGGGGAGAGTTGAGTCTGATATACAATCCTGCTGCGGCATGGAAAGAATACTTATCATCCACGGGAGTATGATGGTGAGATTATTTTTGCCGGCAGAACCGCTTTTTGTAATCGGAGTAATGGCAGAAAACGGCAGATATCCCTGAAGTGACTGGGGCAGAGATGATGGGGGAGCTTTAATAATGGATATGTTTTATTGGGATATCCGGGGCAAGTCACGAAGTAGATGTGACATCTGTGTCCGGAACATACACAGGAATTTAAGAGCGCTCTGTGCGGCTGCTTAGGCGGCTTTTTCGAGGGCGTTTTTTGTATGCCTGAAAAGCCGGCATGAAGTGGGATTCGAGGAGAGAAATTTCGAACCGGAGCGATACCGGCGTGAGGAGGCGTGATGGAAAATGGAGGCGGTCATGAAGAAGGTTACGGACTTTTAGGGAAATATCCTGCCCGCGCGGAGTCTTCCGCGTTTCTGCAGCGATGCAGGTTTGCTGAGGTTGTTTTTCAGAGATGGGCATAGAGCGGTGTCTGTAAGATAGGGGGCTCCACAGATGGCTGGTTCCTGAAGAAAGATAAAGGCAAACCGTCTTAGAGTCAATTTATAAATAATAGGAAAACCGCATAAATACTGAATGTTTTATATTTACAAAATTTATGGTTGAAAAAAAGTAAGGTATAGGGTAAAATAATTTTCGTGTTTATTGCAGAGGCATGATTTCCTAATGGATAAAAACAACAGAGAATAAAACACGGATCCGCTGCAGCGGCTTCAGGGAAAACATGCACAGGCAGTTTCTCCGGCAGAAAATATCAAAAATATCGATTAAAAAAACAGAGATGAAAACGGTCAGCGTTTTGTACATCGGAGAAAACATTTTTGTAATAGAGAAAGGATGGGGTTAAAGTTATGAATCAAGTACACAAGGTCATATGGAGCAGGGTGAAGAATTGCTACATAGTCGTTTCGGAAATCACGAAGAGGGTCGGCAGAGATAATAAAGCCTCTGTGACGGGAATCCGTCCGCTTCGCGCGCTTTTGTGCGCCATGGTGATTGCCGGCTGTATGCTTCCTGCTGATGCAGATGCAGCAAGCGGGATAGTCTGGGGGACGGGCGCGTCCGCTCCGGGACAAGATAGTGTTGCCGTAGGAACAAACGCAAAAGCAAAGAAGTCTCATGCGGTTGCCCAAGGTACAGAGGCAAAAGCGGACGGTGTTTATGCGCTGGCATTCGGGTATAAAGTACAAACATTGGCAAACTATGCCATCGCTATGGGACATCAGGCAAAAGCAGGGGCCAATGCGATCGGCGGTGTGGCGATCGGCTCCAGTTCCGTAGTCGAGGGAGAACACGGGGTAGCGCTTGGAGATCAGGCGGAATCGAAGAATAAGCAGACGATTGCGGTAGGTTTGAAATCCGTTTCGTCGGGTGAACAGAGCATTTCTATCGGACACCAGGCAAAAGCGATAGGGAACAACAGTATCGCGGAAGGCGCGGGTGCCAAAGGATACGCGAAAGACGGTGTGGCTATCGGCAATAATGCGGAATCGGGAACGGCAGACAATAAGGATCCCCGTATACCGACCATTCCGTCCAATAATGGGGTAGCTGTGGGCAATTCGGCTAAAGCCAGTGGGGGTTCTTCCGTTTCCGTAGGGAATGACAGCATCGGCAACGGACCGTCTTCTGTCGCTATCGGCAATGCGGCAACGGCTAATGATGTAAGGACTACAGCCATCGGCAACAATGCCCATGCGGAAGGTGCCGGTTCACTGTCCATCGGGCGTGAGGCCAGCGCGTTGACCTTGGAAAATGCGACAAGCACAAATCCGCTTGTCACCGGGACTGATGAGCAGCTGGATAAAAAAGGCGTTATGGCCATTGGTGATGATGCCAAGGCAAGCGGCAATAATTCCATCGCTCTCGGTACTTCTGCCAAAGCCGGCGATTTGGAGAAAACCCGGAATGCAGATTCTGTTACTCTGACCGGCAGCGCGAAACGGATTACCAAGCTGACGACGAAGCGGTCCGTCAATAATGCGGTTGCTATCGGTACGGAATCCAGTGTACAGTCTGATGAAGACATTGCTGTCGGCTACAGGGCAACAACCGTAGCTTCCAAATACCACCAGCTGCCCGGTTCCGGACAGGTGGCGATCGGCAGCAACAGCAATACTTACGGAAGCAGGGGCGATGTGGCAATCGGTTCCGGCGCAGAGACGAATATAAGGGTCAAAAACGTGGATCATACCAATGGTCCGACGGAAAAGCGTGATGCACAGAGCGTGGCTATCGGCAGCGTGGCAAAGGCTTACGGATCGCAGGCGGTGGCTGTCGGCGCAGACACAAGGGCGATCGGAAACTCTTCCGTGGCGATCGGTACGGATGATATCGAGCTGGATCGTGCAAAACTGCAATCCCTTCTGCCGGGACTGGCGAATAATGAAAATCTGAATAATAAGGCGTCCAGTGATGCGACGCTTGGTTCGGCTGCTTTGCATGATAAGCCCTATTATGTCAAGACTGCTTCCATCGGAACGGCATCCGTGGCACTCGGCGCGATGAGCCAGGCCGCCGGTGACGCTTCTATGGCTATGGGTCTCAATGCTTTGGCGGAAGGCGATGCCAGCACGGCAATCGGGCCTTTGGCACGCAGCAAGGGGAAAAAATCCATTGCCATGGGTGTTAATGCCAATTCCCAAGTAGATGGAGGCGTGGCACTCGGCGCTGACAGCGTTTCTAACCGTCAGCAGACATCCAATGCTTACATTCCTTCCGGTGCCGACACGGCACAGGTAAATGCCATTAAGGCGACAAAAGGAACGACAGGCGCCGTAAGTGTCGGCTCGGATACGGTAAAACGCCAGATCATCAATGTGGCGGCCGGCACGAATGATTCCGATGCCGTCAATGTGGCTCAACTGAAAGCGGTAACATCCAATGCTTCCTGGACAGCACAGGGGAATGGCAATGATGTGAATGCCGTAAAGAATGGCAGTAAAGTCAACTTTGCCGATGGAACAAATACAACGGCTTCCGTGACAAAAGATGCGTCCGGAAAGATAACGGCCGTAAAATACAACTTAAAGAAAGATGTCAACCTGGGAACGGACGGCAGCTTGACCATCAACGGAAATACCTATATCAATAAAGACGGCATCAATGCGGGGAACAAGCAGATCACGAACGTAGCCAGCGGCGGAAATACGACGACCAATGCGGCCAATATCGGCGATATCAACCGTATTGTGACGGCGAAAGACAAGTATGTGACAGGCGGTACCGCAAATTACCAGACAAACGGCGACGGAACGGCTGCATTGACCGGTACGAACAACCTGACCGCCAATATAACGGGACTCAAAAACAACTATGTCACAAGCGGCAGCGTTTCCAATGACGGCAAAACCCTGACACTGGAACGTAACGACACAGGTAAAGTCAATGTAGACCTGAGCAAAATATTCACCGAGGTGGCAAAGGAAGATTATCATCTGGTAGCAAATCCGGAAGCGGGAAGCCAGGGCAAGTACAAAGCGGACAGCAACGGAAATATGGTGCTGACCGTAGCGAACGAAAAAGGCGATAAGAAACAGGTTACTTTGACAGATATCGCATCCAAAGCGCAGCAGAATACGAATACAACAAATATTACAAACATTAACAATACCATTGCCAAAGGCCTGAACTTTAAGGGTGATGACGCAACAATTATCAATAAGAAACTGGGCGAGCAGCTGGATATCAAAGGCGGCGCTGATGCATCAAAACTGTCAGACGGGAATATCGGTGTCGTATCCGGAAACGGTGCGCTGAATGTAAAACTTGCGAAAGATGTGACCGGCCTGAACAGTGTGACGGCAGGAACCGCCAGAATGGGTGTCGATTCGGCAGATCACAAGAGCTATGTAACCGGTCTGGACAACAGGGACTGGGACGTGCAGAATCCGGTGGTCGTGAACGGCAGAGCGGCGACAGAAGACCAGTTGAAGAAAGTATCTGATGCCATTTCCATTTCCAATGCGTCAAAGACAGACTATCGCTTGGTTAAAAATCCTGACGCGGCAGACGGGAATTATTCCGTAGCCAACGGCAAAGTGGATCTGAAAGTGGAAGACAAGGCGCATCCGACGACACCGGCAAGCACGGTCACAATCAATAATATTGCTAGCGCGTCGGACGTGGAAAAACTGAAAGCAGGCTTCAAGGTAAAGGCAGGAACCAATGAGGGCGCGATCAAGGCGGGAGAAACCCTTGAATTCGCGGCAAAAGACAATGCAGGTGTGGAATACGATCCGGCCCAAGGAAGCTGACTGTATCCGTAAGCAAAGATCCGACCTTCAACAGCGTGACTGTAGGTGACGTAAAGATCAACAATACCGGCATCAACGCGGGGAACAAGCAGATCACGAACGTAGCCAGCGGCGGAAATACGACGACCAATGCGGCCAATATCGGCGATATCAACCGTATTGTGACGGCGAAAGACAAGTATGTGACAGGCGGTACCGCAAATTACCAGACAAACGGCGACGGAACGGCTGCATTGACCGGTACGAACAACCTGACCGCCAATATAACGGGACTCAAAAACAACTATGTCACAAGCGGCAGCGTTTCCAATGACGGCAAAACCCTGACACTGGAACGTAACGACACAGGTAAAGTCAATGTAGACCTGAGCAAAATATTCACCGAGGTGGCAAAGGAAGATTATCATCTGGTAGCAAATCCGGAAGCGGGAAGCCAGGGCAAGTACAAAGCGGACAGCAACGGAAATATGGTGCTGACCGTAGCGAACGAAAAAGGCGATAAGAAACAGGTTACTTTGACAGATATCGCATCCAAAGCGCAGCAGAATACGAATACAACAAATATTACAAACATTAACAATACCATTGCCAAAGGCCTGAACTTCGGTGGAGACTCGGGCGCAGATATTAACAAAAAGCTGGGAGAAAAGCTGGAAATCAAGGGCGGCGCCTCGGCAGACCTGACAGATGACAATATCGGCGTTGTATCTGATGGAACGAAGCTCAACGTGAAGCTGAAGAAAGATGTCAATCTGGGTGCTGACGGCAGCCTGACCATCAACGGAAAGACTTATGTCAATAAAGACGGTCTCAATGCGAACGGCCAGAAGATTACCAATGTAGCTGACGGCACGGCAAACAGTGATGCAGTCAACCTGGGTCAGCTGAATGCAGCCATCGGCGGTACGGCAAAGGCAACGACCGTCAAAGCGAAAGACGCCAATGTAACCGTTACAGAAGGAACCAATCCCGCCGGTGGTAAAGAATATACCGTCGGACTGGGTGATAAAGTAACCCTCGGCACGGCTGACAAGAAAATCGTCGCAGACGGAACCAGCGGAAAGATTACGGCGGGCAGCAAGGTCACCATCGACGGAACGACAGGGGACATCCAGGCGGGCACAGTCAAAGTGACAGGCGCCGGCACAGTGAATGAACTGACCAACCGCACATGGGATATTGACAACCCGACAGTCGTACACGGACAGGCAGCCACGGAAGACCAGCTGAAAACAGTCAGCGACGGCGTGAAGACCAATAAGACAAATATTACAAACATCAATAACACCATTGGCAAAGGCCTGAACTTCGGCGGAGACTCGGGCGCGGTAATTAACAAAAAGCTGGGAGAAAAGCTGGAAATCAAAGGCGGCGCCTCGGCAGACCTGACAGATGACAATATCGGTGTTGTATCTGATGGAACGAAGCTCAACGTGAAGCTGAAGAAAGATGTTAACCTGGGACCGGACGGCAGCCTGACCGTTAACGGAAAGACCTATGTCAACAAAGACGGTCTCAATGCGAACGGCCAGAAGATTACCAACGTGGCTAATGGCACAGCGAACAGTGACGCAGTCAACTTCGGTCAGCTGAAAGATGCTGTCGCGGCGGGAAAGACGATCCTGAAAGACGGTAAGAATACCACCGTCGAAGGCGAAGGCACCGTTGCCAATCCGTATAAAGTCAATGTAAATGATGACCTAGTGCTCGGCAAGAAAGGTGCTGACGGCAAAGACGGCTCCATCGGAGTCAACGGCAAAGACGGTTCTTCCGTAGTGATCCATGGCAAAGACGGAATCAGCATCAAGGGGAAAGACGGCAAAGATGGAGTTACCCTCAAGGCGAAAGACGGAGCCAATGGGACGGAAGGGCAGATCGGCCTGACCGGACCTGCCGGGAAAGACGGAAAATCCACCCATGCGGATATAGGCGTCAACGCAGGACCTGCGAGCCTGGATCCGGCTAAGAACCTGTCGGCTACCGAAATGACCCGTCTCTACTATGTGGATGAAAAAGGCGACCATCAGGTGGCAACGATGGATGACGGCATGAAATTTGCCGGAAATACCGGACTGGCAATAAAGAAACTGAACAGCACCATGACCATCAGGGGAACCGGAACAAAGGCAGATACGGAATACGACCCGTCAAACATCAAAACGATGGTGGATGCTGACGGAAATATGATTGTCGGCCTGGATAAGAACCTGAAGGCGGACAGTGTTGGAATTAACGGCAAAGACGGCAGAGACGGAGCCACCATTAAAGGCGGCGACGGAAAACCGGGCGTTGACGGCACCAATATCACCCGTCTCATCATTGAAGAAAAGAACGGCAAGCAGCATGACATTGCCACCTTGGATGACGGCATGAAGTACGGCGGTGATACAGGGGCGGTCATCAAAAAGAAACTGAATGGCCAGGTGAATGTAATCGGCGGCATTTCAGATGAAAGCAAACTGACCACGGATGACAACATCGGTGTGGTATCTGACGGCAGCAACAACCTGAAAGCACGTCTTGCCAAGGATCTGAAAGGCTTAAACAGTGTAACAGCCGGCAATGTGGTGATGGATACGACCGGATTCTATGTCAAGAAAATGACGCGTACTCCGGCCGGAACGGTTTCTCTTACTGCAGATGGGCTGAATAACGGCGGAAATAAGATTGCCAATATAGCGGCAGGCGAGGCGGATACCGATGCCGTCAATGTCAGCCAGCTGAAAAATCAGGGCTCGGAGATCGTCAACAAGGGCTTCGGCATAAAAGCGGAAGACGGAAATGAAGTAAAGAAGAAGCTTGGCGAAACGGTGGACGTTGTAGGCGACGGTAAGAATATTTCCACCAGAGTCGAAGGCGGCAGAGTCAGAGTGGGGCTTAAGGATGATATTTTACTGAATAGTGTCACCACAGGCCGTACAAGAATGGATACCAACGGGCTTACCGTTCAGGACGGTTCCGGAAACACGGCAGTGACAGTCGACAAGGACGGGCTGAAGATCAAGGACGGCCCCAGCGTTACCAAGTCGGGAATTGATGCAGGCGGCAAGAAGATCACCAATGTAGCGGCAGGCGAGGCAGATACCGATGCCGTCAATGTCAGCCAGCTGAAAAAAGCGGCAGCCAGTGCCACCACGAAAGTAGCGGACGGCAAAAATACGACGGTGACTTCTGAAACGAATGCCGACGGATCCAAAACGTACCATGTCAACCTGAATGATGATATTACGCTGGGAACCGATCCTTCCAAGCAGATCAGCATTAAAGGTACCGAAGGTACGATCAAGGCCGGGCAGGTGACTGTCAACGGTACGGCCGGCACAGTGAACGGACTGACCAATAAGACCTGGGATCCGAACCATATCACCAGCGGACAGGCGGCGACGGAAGACCAGCTGAAGGTTGTATCCGGCCAGGCAGGCAAGCATTCTTCCGTAACGGAGGGCAGCAATATTTCCGTAACGACAGGAACAAATGCAAACGGCGGTACGGACTACAAAGTGTCTGTAGTCGATACACCGACCTTCAAGACCGTGACTACAGGAAATACGGTGATGAGTAGCAGCGGCCTGACGATCAAGAACGGCCCGAGCATCACGCAGACCGGCGTTGACGCAGGCGGAAAACGGATTACCAATGTGGCAGCAGGCAAGGCAGATACGGATGCTGTGAATGTAGGGCAGCTGAAACAGATCGGCGGAGCCATCAACAAAGTTGATAACCGTATCAACAGAGTCGGCGCAGGAGCGGCGGCATTGGCAGCACTCCATCCGCTGGACTTCGATCCCGATGACAAGTGGGACTTCACTTTGGGCTACGGCAACTATAAAGATGCCCATTCTCTGGCACTCGGTGCCTTCTATCGGCCGAATGAAGATACGATGATCAGTGTAGGCGGTTCCATCGGCGGCGGAGAGAATATGGTGAATGCAGGCCTTTCCATGAAGCTGGGACAGGGCAACCATGTGTCCACATCCAAAGTGGCGATGGCTAAGGAAATCAAGGATCTTCGCGCTGAACTGGAAAATGTGAAGGGGGCGCTGCTGAAGGTTGCGGACGGAAGACCGCTGGATTCCATGGATATGGACAAGATGCAGCTCTTCCCCGATGTGCCTGAAAATCATTGGGCCTATGACTATGTGGCGACTCTGGCAGGAAACGGTGTCATCGTGGGCTACCCGGACGGACAGTTCGGCGGGGACCGCATGATGACCAGGTATGAAATGGCCGCGTTGATCTACAGGGCTATGCAGAATGGTGCGGCTGCCGATGACCGGATGGCCAGAGCATTGAAAGAATTCGAACCGGAACTGGAACGCATCAGAGTAGATACTATCAGCAAGCATAAGGATGGTACACCTGATATCCAGCGTGTACGCGTCATCAAAGGCCGCGGTTAATCGGAGCAAGAGGCTTTCAGATGAAGAAATCATGGTTTGCTGTGATAGGAATGATATTGATATTGCTGCTGCCGGGCACGATGGCTGCGGCAGCGGATAATATCACCGTAGCCGGCCAGTTTGAAGGAGCCTATGCGGACAATGTATATCGTTTTGTTACTGCCGATGGACAGGAAATCCCTGCCATGATGGAGCATGCGGGAAAGATAATGAGTTATACGCCTTTTCAGGCGACAGGGTATGTGGCTTATAATCAGGCCGGGCAGCCTGTACTTATTATCCGGAACGTGTCTTATCGGGATCGGCTTCCCAATCAGCCCACGGTCAGCTACAGAAAAGATCCTAAAAACCTGCAGCTGTCACAGGGGTCGATGGCCCCGCGGACATCTCGGGACGCAGGGTATTTCATGGGACCGGTGAAAAGCGATCTTGACAACTGGTATCAGACGAATCCGGGAGATTTGAAATTAGAGGATCTGGGTGCTTATCAGGTAGCATGGAATTTGTCCGGGCTTCCTGTAGGGACAAGGATCTGCACTGTGGGCAGTATTCTGTCCAGCGCCGGCGGCGGGCTTATGAATTTCCGTACCGCCCGGGGGAATAAAATTCTTATCAATCTCAATGGCGCAGTTGTTCCTATGGGACAGCGGGTAACCGTTTTGGGGATTATTTCCACTCCGTCAGTGCTGACAATCCAGTTCGTAAACAGCGTAGGATCCTGATTGGATAAGACCATCTTTCTAAATCAGGAAGAAGATAAAAGACTTTCTTCTATAAGCATATGCTTTCAGGAGAGAGTCTTTTACCCATTATGGAAAGCGGGAGTCTCATATTTTAACCCGAAATCGGCCTTGTCCTGCTTTTGGACGGCAATACTGCCGATATATGGAATGAAGTTGTCTTTCTGAAAAGGGGTATTTTGTTTCTCATTCTCCATAGCAATGTGAGAACCGTGAGCATACGGATGATCCGCTTTTGGCATATTTTCTCCAAAAGGGTTCCATTATGACGGATATCTTAGTCAAATATACATGAAGGAAGGTGCATGGAGCCGACGGGCATTGAAAGGGAACCGGAGTGCAGAAAATCTCCGGTGAAATACTTTAATAAAAGTGCGTTTTGGTATACTACTAATCCTGTCTCTTATACACATCTGACGCTGCC
>ENA-OYXL01000751-OYXL01000751.1-human-gut-metagenome-genome-assembly--contig:-NODE-751-length-11141-cov-5.078748_pt1 | contig 11141 bp, 9 predicted proteins | sample MGYA00244845_ERZ653422 | MGnify/ENA primary metagenome ERZ653422 (study PRJEB26926, sample SAMN06164903) | human gut metagenome | biome: ENVO:00009003; feature: ENVO:2100002; material: ENVO:00002003... | reverse complement strand
TCTACACTTATGCGATCGTCGGCAGCGTCAGATGTGTATAAGAGACAGGATATAAACGGTTATAAAACAGATGCTTGTATTATGATTGAAATTAGAAAGTAACAAATCAGACACATTGTAGGCGATTTATAAGAACGCAAAGGAACATTATTTTATCACTTACGCATAAGATTGTGCTTGTCAAAATAGATATTATTGGGAAAAGAGGGTAAATGAATTATTATCTTCCCAAATCAAAGATTTAGGTATAAATAAAGCCGATTTCCTGCAAAGACTAACAAAAACAAGCCTCTTTTTGCAGAAATACAACATATAAGTTGTTAGTCTAAGAAAATTATTGTACCTTTGCAGACGAATAGCCAAACGATATTTTCAATGAATGCAATGACTGACAACATGCTTTCGGAGACTTCGATGTCAAAAGCGCAAGAAGTGAAGACGCAACAGGATATAAAGGATTGGACGCAATACTCGCAATGTATAGCCGCAATCATGTCTAAACGGATGGCAGAGCTGGGGCTGACACAGCGAATGCTTGCAGAGAAAATGGATTGTTCCCAGCAGTATATATCTAATGTACTAAAAGGTGAAAAGAATATGTCGTTGGAAACTATATGCAAGATAGAAAACGCATTGGGCATTGATATTATCAAAGGGCTGAATAAAAATGAGTAATAAGTAAAAGGAATATGTCTATACAGAGTGAAGCGGCGTTGGAAGCCGGACTAATCGCCACACTTCAGCAGATGGATTATGAATATGTCCAAATTGCTGAGGAGGAAAATCTTCAAGCCAATTTCAAAAGGCAGTTGGAGGTGCATAACCGTAAACGGTTGGCAGAACATGGCCGTACAGAATTTACAGATGAGGAATTTGAAAAGATACTCATTCACCTTGAGGGCGGCACACGGTTTGAAAAGGCGAAAAAACTCCGCGACCTTTATCCGCTTGACACGGCAGATGGAAAGCGTATTTGGGTGGAATTTCTGAATAGGCAGCAGTGGTGTCAGAATGAATTTCAGGTTTCCAATCAAATCACGGTAGAGGGTCGTAAGAAGTGCCGTTACGATGTGACTATTCTTATAAACGGTCTGCCATTGGTGCAGATTGAACTGAAACGCCGGGGGGTAGAACTCAAACAGGCGTATAATCAGATACAGCGTTACCATAAGACATCATTCCACGGATTGTTTGATTATATCCAGCTATTCGTTATCTCCAATGGTGTCAATACACGCTATTTTGCCAACAACCCGAACAGTGGCTATAAATTCACTTTCAACTGGACTGATGCTGTCAATGTTCCGTTTAACGAACTGGATAAGTTTGCCGTATTTTTCTTGGAGAAATGCACTCTTGGTAAAATCATCGGTAAATACATAGTGCTTCATGAGGGTGACAAATGCTTGATGGTACTTCGCCCATACCAGTTCTATGCAGTGGAGAAGATATTGGACAAAGTGAAGAACTCCAATGACAACGGCTATATATGGCATACAACAGGAGCCGGAAAGACCTTGACTTCATTCAAGGCAGCCCAACTTGTTTCCGAACTGGACGATGTGGACAAAGTGATGTTTGTAGTTGACCGTCACGACCTTGATACTCAAACTCAATCAGAATATGAGGCATTTGAGCCGAATGCCGTGGATGGTACGGATAACACAGACGAACTTGTAAAACGGTTGCACAGCAATTCAAAGATAATAATCACGACCATACAGAAACTTAATGCCGCCGTCAGCAAGACGTGGTATAGCAGCAAGATAGAAGCCATACGTCATTCCCGTGTCGTGATGATATTTGACGAATGTCACAGAAGCCATTTCGGTGACAGTCATAAGCGAATAATGAAGTTCTTTGACAATGCGCAAGTGTTCGGTTTCACAGGAACGCCTATCTTTACCGAAAATGCAGTGGACGGACATACTACAAAAGAGGTCTTTGGAGATTGTCTCCACAAATATCTCATCAAGGATGCCATTGCTGATGAAAACGTGCTGGGCTTCCTTGTGGAATACTATCATGGAAATGAGGATGTAGAAAAAGGCAATGCCAACCGCATGGAAGAAATTGCAAGATTCATTCTCAACAACTTCAATAAATCCACATTTGACGGTGAGTTTGATGCACTGTTTGCGGTGCAGTCCGTACCAATGCTCATACGTTATTATAAGATATTCAAGTCTTTGAAGCCGAATATCCGTATAGGAGCAGTGTTTACATACGGAGCAAATAACAGCCAAGATGACGAACAGACAGGTATGGGTACAGGGCAGTTTGTCAGCGAAAGCGTGGGGGAAGCTGATGAACTGCAAGCCATCATGGATGATTATAACAAGATGTACGGCACCGCTTATTCTACCGAAAATTTCCGTGCATATTACGATGACATCAACCTGCGCATGAAAAAGAAGAAAGCGGACATGAAGTCGCTTGACCTCTGCTTGGTTGTGGGTATGTTCCTTACAGGTTTCGACAGTAAGAAACTCAACACACTCTATGTGGATAAAAACATGGAGTATCATGGCCTTTTGCAAGCATTCAGTCGCACAAACCGTGTGCTGAATGAGAAAAAGCGTTTTGGCAAAATAGTTTGCTTCCGCGACTTGAAAAGCAATGTTGACACGTCTATTAGGCTGTTCAGTAACTCTAACAATCCCGAAGATATTGTCCGTCCTCCATTTGAGGATGTGAAAAAGGAATACCAACAGTTGACTACAGATTTCTTGCAGAAATATCCAGCACCAAACAGCATTGACCTGTTGCAGAGCGAGAAAGACAAAAAAGATTTTGTGTTGGCTTTTCGTGACATTATCCGTAAACATGCAGAAATCCAGATATATGAGGATTACACAGATGATGCGGATGACCTCGGCATGACCGAACAGCAATTCAATGACTATAAAAGCAAGTATCTTGACATTACAGTGGGATTTATAGAACCTCCTGTAGTTTCTTCAATGGTTGCAGAAGACCCTGTTCCATACGGTGATAGTCAGGGGTTGGAAGATATTGATTTCTGCCTTGAACTCCTGCACAGCGACATTATCAATGTTGCATATATCCTAGAACTCATAGCCAATCTTGATCCGTACAGCAATGATTATGCGGAGCAGCGTAAGAATATTATTGACACCATGATAAAGGATGCAGAAATGCGTAGTAAGGCGAAACTTATTGACGGCTTCATCCAAAAGAATGTAGATGAGGACAAGGATAACTTTATGGCTGAACGCAAAAAAGCGGATGGTACAAGTGAACTGGAAGAACGTCTTAACAACTATATTTCAGTCGAGCGAGAAAAGGCTGTAAAATCTTTGGCACAAGATGAAGGTCTTTCCTCTGACGTGCTTAACCATTACTTGAAAGAGTATGATTACCTTCAGAAAGAGCAACCTGAAATTATACAAAAGGCTCTCAAGGAAAAGCATCTTGGTTTGATTAAGACCCGAAAAGCGATGACAAGAATACTGGATAGATTGCGAGGTATCATCCGTACTTTTAGCTGGGACTAAATATAATAGTGATATGAGTTCAATAAAGATAATAAATTCTATAAAACTTGACTCTAAAGGTGTCCGTGTAAAAGACGCTAATGGGAAATATATTCTTCTACATAAAAGGCAAGGAGATATGGATGGAGCGTGTGCTGTTTACTCCTTAGCAATGGCTATGCTCTGCATTGGAGCTATTACAAATGAGGATTTGCAGGTATATGCCAATCCTGACAGACGAACCTGCAAAGGGAAATTTTTAAGTCATTTCTTAGAAGAGCAAGGATTAGTTAGAAGGGGGTATTCTTTTATTTCCATGGCAAGGGAGATAAGAGAATCAAGTTTTAACCTCGATGCAATTAGGAAAAATCCCAAAGAAGATGATGACATAATCAACGCAATAGCGGATTTCATAGATAAAGAAAGTCCTGTTATAATATCAACCGACTTCAAAGAAGGTGCTCATGCTCTGCTTGCTGTTGGATATGAAATCACTGACGATTCCGATAAAATAACCAAAATTTTATGTTTGGATCCTGGAGAGGAAGCCCCCAAATACAGTTGTTGGAATTGTATTATTGATGTTTCTCATAAAAATGAAAAGTCGGAATATCCATATGTTTGTATCACGAGAACGCAAGCATATAGAGTTACTTTAGGCGATATTTTAATGATAAAGAAAGCGGAATAAGAATATGGAAAATATAGCTGGAGCTGGATATGTGTACATTTTAACCAATCCAAGTTTTCGTGAGGATTGGGTAAAAATCGGAAAAAGTGCTCGACCTGTAGATATACGGTCTAAAGAGCTTGATAATACGGCTGTGCCTTTGCCTTTCGAGATATTCGCCACAATGAAAACGGTAAAATATAACGAGGTTGAAAAACTTGTGCATCATATTATTGACAATCTGACGAATTACCGTATTCGACAGAATAGGGAGTTCTTTAATGTCGCCCCACAAAAGGCACTTGAAATTTTCAAAGAAATAGCACAAACCATAGACGATGCCATAATAATAGAATACGAGAATAACGAACCTGCGTACAGTGATTCCATATCCCAATCTGTTCAAAATGAGTTGCAAAGAAAATGTACTAACAAAAGTAAAGACTATACCAAATACTCACTTAATGGAGTCGGCTCTTATGGAAAAGGCAGATTGGCTTTAGAGATAATTCGTGTTTATGTTAAATTCAATCCTGTTAATTATAATGAGTTGGTCAATCTATTGCCAAAACATTTAATTAAAACAGTTGAAGAAGTAAATAAATGGAAAAGTCAAACTTCTGACACGCATAAAAGATGGTTTGAAAAAGATATTCTTATTTCTAATGATGGGGTAAAGTTTGTTGTTTCATCACAGCATGGCAAAGACAATATAAGTAGGATTTTTGAACTTGCCAATAAATTTGGTTATGAAATTAAAGAAATAAAATAGTTATGAGCGAAGAATTACAACAGAAACTCCGTGACCAACTTTGGGAAGTAGCTAACAAGTTGCGCGGTAATATGTCAGCCAGTGATTTCATGTATTTCACTTTGGGCTTTATTTTCTACAAGTACCTGTCGGAAAAGATTGAGGTTTACATGAACAATGCCTTGATTGACGATGATGTTACCTTTAAAGAATTGTGGGAAATGAATGATGCCGATGCTGCTGAACTACAAGAGGAAGCCAAGAAACAATGCTTGGAAGGCATTGGCTATTTCATAGAGCCAGAGTTCTTGTTCTCGTCTGTAATAGAGGCCATCAAGCGAAAAGAAAACATCCTTCCAAAATTGGAACGCTCCTTGAAACGTATCGAGGATAGCACACTGGGGCATGACAGTGAGGAAGATTTCGGAGGATTGTTCTCCGATATAGATTTGGCTTCGCCTAAATTGGGAAAGACCGCCGATGACAAGAATATCCTCGTCAGCAATGTCCTTCTTGCGTTGGATGACATAGATTTTGGTGTTGAAGCATCACAAGAGATAGACATCTTGGGCGATGCCTACGAATACATGATTTCTCAGTTTGCTGCCGGTGCAGGAAAGAAAGCCGGAGAGTTCTATACACCGCAGGAAGTCAGCCGTATTTTGGCTGAGATTGTATCTATCGGACACCAACGTTTGCGCAATGTCTATGACCCAACTTGCGGTAGTGGTTCATTGTTGCTCCGTGCTGCAAGTATCGGTAAGGCTGTGGATATTTACGGACAGGAAAAGAATCCTACAACTTACAACCTTGCCCGAATGAATATGTTGCTTCACGGTATCAGATTCAGCAACTTCAAAATTGAGAATGGCGATACGCTTGAATGGGATGCTTTTGGTGAAACACAATTTGATGCCGTTGTCGCAAATCCTCCGTTCTCTGCCGAATGGAGTGCAACTGACAAGTTCAACAATGATGACCGTTTCAGCAAGGCAGGACGGCTTGCACCGAAGAAGACTGCCGACTACGCTTTCATTCTGCACATGATTTACCACTTGAATGAGGGCGGCACGATGGCTTGTGTGGCTCCTCATGGTGTGTTGTTCCGTGGTAATGCGGAAGGTGTCATCCGCCGTTTCCTCATAGAGAAGAAAAACTATATTGATGCCATTATCGGTTTGCCAGCCAACATATTCTATGGCACAAGCATTCCGACTTGCATTCTCGTTTTCAAAAAATGCCGTAAAGAGGATGACAATATCCTGTTCATCGATGCCAGCAAGGAGTTTGAGAAGGTGAAGACGCAGAACAAGCTCCGTCCGCAGCACATCCAAAAGATAGTAGAAACCTATCGCGACCGTAAGGAAATAGAAAAGTACAGTCATCTTGCAACCTTAAAGGAGGTGGAAGAGAACGACTATAACTTGAATATTCCCCGTTATGTAGATACCTTTGAAGAGGAAGAACCTATCGACATCAAGGCGGTAATGGCTGAAATCAAGGAACTGGAAGCCAAGCGTGCTGAGTTGGATAATGAGATTGAGGTATATCTGAAAGAATTGGGAATAGTGGAATAAAATTATAATTGGCTCATGGAATATCTGGACTTCAAAAAATTGATTGATGCACTTGTAGCTCGCCCCAAGGAAACAGAATGGATAGAGTTTAAACACAACTTCCATTCTAAAGAAGAAATAGGTGAACGTATTTCTGCGTTAGCTAATAGTGCCTATTTATGCAATATGCCTTTCGGATATATTGTATATGGGGTAGATGACGATAGTCATGATATAATTGGAACAGACCTATACGGCAAGCAAAAGATGGTAGGCAATGAAGAACTGGAGTCTTGGCTATCAACAAGGCTTAATCCCCGTATTGATTTTGAGGTAATTGACGATTTTGATTACGAGAACTGCGGTCATGTTTGTATTTTCAAAATTCCGGCTACAGTAAACCGACCTGTGAGTTTCCTGCATGAAGCGTATGTCAGAGTTGGTTCTATTACCAGAAAGCTCAAGGATTTTCCTGCCAAAGAAGCCAAAATATGGAAGGGAGGACAAAAAGCATTGGAGAAGATCTTACTCAAAAAAGGACTGTCCCCCCAAGAAGTCCTTACTCTTTTGAGTGCTGAGACCTATTTTGATATGATGCACATCCCTCTGCCACAAGATACTAAAGGCATTATGGAACGTTTTGTTTCAGAAAGCCTTATACAACAGGACGAGGTCGGCTACAGTATTACAGAACTCGGAGCGTTGTTGTTTGCAAAATCACTTGGAGATTTTGATGGACTGAAACGTAAGATTGTCAGGGTTATTGTGTATAAGGGTAAGAGCAAATTGGAAACGATACGTGAGCAAGTCTTTGATAAAGGTTATGCAATAGGCTTTGAGAGCATGGTTTCATGGATAAACAGCCAACTTCCTGCAAATGAGGAAATCGGACAAGCTCTTCGAAAAGATGCAAGAATGTACCCAGAAATAGCTATAAGAGAGTTGGTAGCCAATATGCTTATCCACCAAGATTTTGCAGAGCAAGGATTTCCTATGGTAGAGATTTATTCCGACCGCATAGAAATATCTAATCCCGGACAACCTCTTATCAGTGTAGAGCGTTTTATTGACGAATACCAGTCACGCAACGATTCCCTTGCAGACATCATGAGAAGAATGGGTATTTGTGAGGAAAAAGGCAGCGGTATGGATAAAACGATTTTCAGTATCGAACTATTTCAATTGCCGCCACTTCGTTTTCAAGTGCAGGAAAGCAGAACTACAGCAACGGTGTTCTCATACCGCAAGTTTGCAGACATAGATAAGAACGAAAGGGTTAGGGCTTGTTATCAACACGCTTGTTTGAGGTATGTCTCTAATGACAAAATGAATAACCAGTCGCTTCGTGCCCGTTTGGGAATCGAAGACAAGAACTATCCTATGGCCTCACGTATTATCAAAGATGCTCTGGAAGCGAGGGTGATAAAAGAGGAAAATCCTGATGGTGGCTCAAGGCATAACTATATACCTTATTGGGCATAATCTATGTAACTGGCATGTAACTGAGTGGGGTAAAAATAGGTAGAAGCAATTATAAAACGCTGAATATCAAAGAATGTTTTATGTGACTGGCATGTAACTGAGAATTTATAAAAGACGACAATGATGAATCCGAGAATATTAAGTTGGTCGAATACGGTAATTTCTGCAACAGCCTGTTGCAGTTTTAGAAAGGACACAAATAACCAGTAGCAAACAACTACCTGTTTACGTAATCAGATTCATAAAAAAATAAAGAATGACTATGGCTGAAAATAAAGATGAAAAAGTCCTTAATGTTCCCCATTTGAGATTTCCTGAGTTTAGTGGGGAGTGGAAAAAAGTACGTTTGGGGGATAATTGTAATATTCAGATGTGTAAGCGAATCATGGCGGCTCAAACGAATACTGACAGAGGTGTTCCTTTTTTTAAAATTGGGACTATCGGCGGAAAAGCCGATGCTTACATCTCTAAAGAATTATTTGATGAATATAAGGCGAAATATCCTTTTCCGCATAAAGGAGAAGTGATGATTACTTGTGCAGGGACGGTAGGAAAATGTATTATCTATAATGGAAAAGATTCTTACTACCAGGATTCAAATATCGTGTGGATAGACAATCCTAACGAGATTATATCAAATGATTTTTTGTATCACTTACTTTGCAAAGTAAATTGGTCTCATTTGAATTCCACAACTATAGTTAGAATTTATAATGATGACCTTCGGAACTTGAAATTATATATTCCTCAACATGATGAGCAAAAGAAAATAACTCATTTGCTTTCTTTGATAAACGAACGCATTGCAACCCAAAACAAAATCATTGAGGATTTGAAATTACTAAAGTCCGCAATTAGTTTGAATGTACTTCATTCCGATACATGGGAACAATTCAAAATCAAAGATATAGCCCAAATAGGGCGTGGTAGAGTTATTAGCTCCATAGAAATTAGCCAGCAAAAGAGCCCTACATATCCAGTATATTCCTCTCAAACATCAAATGATGGTATTATGGGCTACCTTGATGATTATATGTTTGAAGGTGAATATATCAGTTGGACCACTGACGGTGCAAATGCAGGAACTGTATTTTATCGTAATGGAAAATTTAATTGCACAAATGTTTGTGGTTTGTTAAAACTTATAAAAGGGTTTGATACTCATTTTGTTTCATTGGTTTTGGCGGAAGCGACAAAGGAATATGTCTCAATAAACTTAGCTAACCCAAAACTTATGAACAATACAATGGGTAACATTCAAATACGTTTGCCCAAATTAGAAGAGCAAAAAAGAATATCCATCGTTTTCAGAGTGTTACAAAGACTATGGACTATACATAATAGTTTGCTCACCGAGTATATAAAGCAGAAACAATATTTGCTCTCACAGATGTTCATATAAACATTTGTGAGAGCTGGTACTGCTTTTCATCCTCATATTTTACCTTTGTATTTTCTTCAAGAGCCAACTTGTTATCTAATGAAGCCATTAGAGAGGCTATTTTATTTTGCATTTCTTTTGAAGGTAATTCAACCACAAGTGACGCTATTTCTGAAATATAATGCCTTTTGTGTTCTTCGGATTTTAGCTCTAAATATGATAGATATTCAAACATAAACCGAAGATTTACATTAGGTTTTGCTGTAAGTATCTTTATTGCTGACGATTTTACTTTAAAAGGGAATGATACATATTTTGCATCCATTGTAAAATCATCAAAGATTATGCACTCACCCTTTTGATATATACTAAAATCCTCGTCTGTATAACCCAAAACGAAACCTTTATTCGCAGTTAAAACCGGAATTAAGGTCGTATCTGTGGAGTATTCATCATTGGTAACAATATATGCCGTAGGTTGTTCATAAGTAAGAAGTTGATTGATTTCCAAACTTTCTGTATGTTCTTCTTTTAATGATACAAACACCTTTTTTCTAATTGCGGACATTTTAGTTTCTCAATCCTTAATCAAGGGGCTAAATGATTCTTTATACAAACGATATGATGATAGCATAAGGACTACTTTTGCAAAATTAGGATATTCGTACTCTGGATTGTCAGGAAAGTCAGCAGAGGATTTTGGAACAGGTAAACCATTCATAACATATTTGAATGTCTATTCAAACAATGTCGTGAATGAGAACGACTATCAATATGTTCGAATAGGCGAAGGTGAGAAACAGAATGTTGTCCAATATGGTGATGTGTTGTTTACTCTCTCTTCTGAAACACCAGAAGAAGTGGGGATTGGAACTGTTTATTTAGGACATGATGAAGTGTATTTGAATAGCTTTTGTTTCGGCATTCATATCGTGAATGAAAAACAGGCATATCCACCATACCTGTCATATTACGTTTCTTCCACTCCGTTCAGGAAGTTCATATATCCGTTTGCACAAGGAAGTACGCGGTTTAATCTTTGCAAGGCAGACTTTGAGAGAGCAAGCATTACTTTACCATCCTTGGATAATCAAAAGCGCATATACTCAGTATTGAACAGCATAACAATGAAGATAAGTATCGAAAAAGCAATGCTTGAACAGTATGTTACTCAAAAACAACACCTTCTCCGTCAAATGTTCATATAAACATCTGACGGAGCAAGTATTGCTTCTGGCAATTTAAACTGATTAAAAATTTCTGTTCCGTTAATAGCTTGGTGTCTATAGCATCCAACATTTGTGCATATCGGAGTTGCCCTGCATAAGGTGGACAAAATATTTTGGCCTTTCCATAGTCTTTGAAGTAAATGTGTGGTATTGCCATTCCTGTTTTATAAGGGTCATAGTTGAACACCCTCAGCAAGTAGTATAGGAACTGGAGTGAATAATCTTGTTTCGCAGTTAAGATATTCAAAGTTCCTGTTGCAGAACACCTTCCTTTCACATAGATAACAGAACCAACTCCAGAGCCGTCCTTTACAATATAGATTGCTTCGTCAGATGTGTTATAACTATCAAGATACCCCACAATACCATTTGCTCCATAAACAGGATAAGTTCCTAAATCTGATACTTCACTTTCTTGTAATGTTGAGGATGTACATTCAAGACATTCTGCTATGCGAATATTAGGTTTTCCCATTCCAGCAACCAAGTGTGCAATCCCCTTGATTAAGGATTCCAGTTTCTCAATGATTTTGTTTTGGGTTGCAATGCGTTCGTTTATCAAAGAAAGCAAATGA
>ENA-OYXL01000747-OYXL01000747.1-human-gut-metagenome-genome-assembly--contig:-NODE-747-length-11185-cov-5.876730_pt1 | contig 11185 bp, 7 predicted proteins | sample MGYA00244845_ERZ653422 | MGnify/ENA primary metagenome ERZ653422 (study PRJEB26926, sample SAMN06164903) | human gut metagenome | biome: ENVO:00009003; feature: ENVO:2100002; material: ENVO:00002003... | reverse complement strand
CGTCGGCAGCGTCAGATGTGTATAAGAGACAGATAATACTCCGGTTCGGGACGAATCAGACTGTAATAGCTGTCTGCAATTTCTCCATTCCGCACAATAACTACACCGACACTGCATACACTGGTGCGCTGTTCATTGGCCGTTTCAAAATCTATAGCGGCAAAATTCTCCATGAAGCGATTCTTTTACGATATTTCCAAAATATTTTAAAAAAGTTTCAATCAACTGTAAACCAAAATATTAAATAGCCGTTTATAGGGTTTTCCGAGCACAGGGAAAGTACCGAAAGCGCTTTTAAAGCACCCGTCCGTTCCCGCATGTTGTAACTTCGCACTGTGATCACAAAGATATATGATTTTGAAGTAACAACCATCTAAAACAAAAAAAATTATGGCATTCCGTTATGTAGTTAAAAAGAGAGTTTTCGGTTTCGATGAAAGTAAGTCGGAAAAGTATGTAGCCGCTTCGTTCTCCATTGGAGAAATCAGCTACGACAGACTGTGCGACCAGGTTACGAAGGAGGGTATGGCTCCGCGCGGCGTTGTAAAAATGGTTATGGACGGACTGATTGATGCGCTCAGCACTTACGTCAGTCTCGGAGCGACCGTGAAATTAGGAGATTTCGGCACTATCCGTCCGGGACTGAACTGCAAAAGCCAGAGCGAGGCAAAAGATGTAACCGCCGACAGCATCTACCGGCAGAAACTGATCCTCACTCCGGGAAAAAGGCTGAAAGATATGGTAAAGAGCGCCGGAATAACGCGTATCTCGACCAACGGCGAGGAGATTGCTACAAGTGGAGGCAGTAACGGCGGCAGTGGCAATGGCGGAGAGGAAGAAAATCCGCTGGGATAAAACCTGCAGGCTGACTTAAAAAACAACCTGTCTATAACTGAGGCTACATCGTATGAACAGAGTATCATACGGTGCGGCCTTTTTATATGAATAGATTTTACTATCTTTGCCTACTGCAACCAGTAAAGCTTTAAAATATGGAACATCCTCTTTCTCAATTCAGATATTGTCCGAAATGCGGTTCGGAGCATTTCGAAATTCATAATGAAAAATCAAAACAATGCAAGGATTGCGGTTTTGTCTACTATTTCAACTCCTCCGCCGCTACCGTCGCCCTGATATTGAACGAACGGAACGAGTTACTGGTGTGCCGCCGCGCCAAAGAACCGGCCAAAGGGACACTCGATTTACCGGGCGGCTTCATAGACATGGCGGAAACCGGTGAAGAAGGCGTTGCGCGCGAAGTGAAAGAAGAAACGGGAATGACAGTGACACAAGCCGAATATCTGTTTTCATTACCGAACATCTATATCTATTCGGGATTTCCCGTGCATACGCTGGACCTGTTTTTCCGCTGTACGGTAGCCGATACCCTGCATTTCGAAGCAATGGACGATGCGGCGGAAGTCTTCTTCCTTCCGCTGAAAGACATCCACCCGGAAGATTTCGGGCTGGGCTCCATCCGTAAAGGCCTGCAAATGTTCCTGGCGGGTATATCCTAAAAAAGCCAAACAAGTGGAACATATTCAAACCAAAACCCGTATTTTTGTAAAAAAGCCCTATTCTATAACCACCGAAGATGAAACATAAAATTTATCGCATAGTATGCACCGCGCTTTGCTGCGCACCTTTGCTCGCCACGGCACAGACGGGCGGGAAAATCACTTCGCCGCAACGGCTGTATGAGGAAGGAGAAAGTCTGTTCCGGCAAAAGGCATTTGCCGCAGCCATGCCTCCCCTACAGGCTTTTATAAAACAAACCGATGCGGAAGGCGCCCCGGTATCCGCTGCCGGCAACAAAGAAGAAGCCGAATACATGCTGGTATGCGCCGAATATGAACTGAGAAACCCCAATAGCATAGAGTTGTTGCGGGAGTATCTCGATACGTATCCCGACACTCCCCACGCCAACCGTATCTGCGCCCTCATAGCGTCCGCCTATTTCTTCGAGGGAAAATACGATGATGCACTCGCCATGTTCAACTCCTCCCGGCTCGACCTCCTGAGCAATGAAGAACGGGATGACATGACCTACCGCCTGGCAACCTGTTACCTGAAAACCGGAAATGTGAAAGAAGCCGCCATCTGGTTCGAGACATTGCGCAGCACCAGTTCCAGATATACAGCAGACTGTACATACTACCTTGCATATATCCGCTACTCACAGCAACGGTACGACGATGCCCTCAGCGGCTTCCTCAGCCTGCAGGACAATGCAAAATACGAGGCGCTCGTACCTTATTACATCGCGGAAATATATCTGATTAAAAAGAATTATGACAAAGCGGAAATTGTTGCGCAAAACTATCTCTCGGCTTACCCCAACCAGAAATATACGGGAGAGATGTACCGCATACAAGGTACAGCCGATTATCATTTCGGCAAGTACCATGAAGCAATAAAAGCTTTCGGCAGCTATCTGAAAGACAACGCGGAGCCTGCCCCAAGAAGAGATGCGCTTTATATGCTGGGAATGTCCTACTACCGGACGGGTGTCTACTCGCAAGTTCCGGTTACCCTGGGTGAGGTGACTGCAAACAAAGATGCGCTTACACAAAACGCATATCTGCACATGGGATTGGCTTACTTGCAGCTTGCCGACAAGAACAAGGCACGTATGGCATTTGAACAGGCCGCTGCATCCGATGCCGATTTGAAAATAAAGGAACAGGCATCCTACAATAACGCTCTCTGCATTCACGAAACATCCTACTCTGCTTTCGGCGAGTCGGTTACGGTATTCGAGAACTTCCTGAATGAGTTTCCCAACTCCGCATACGCCGATAAAGTAAGCAGCTACCTGGTAGAGGTGTATATGAACACGCGCAGCTACGACGCCGCACTCAAGTCCATTGAACGCATTACGCATCCCGGCAGAGCCATTTTGGAAGCCAAGCAGAAGATTCTGTTCCAGTTGGGTACCCAATCCTTTGCCAATACGCAGTTTGAGCAGGCAATCGGCTGCTTCAACCAAAGTATTGCCTTAGGCGGGTATAACCTGCAAACAAAGGCCGATGCCCTTTATTGGCGGGGTGAATCCTATTACCGGCTGAACCGCATGCAGGAAGCCGCCCGTAATTTTAACGATTATCTGTCCCTTACCCCACAGAAGAATACGGAAATGTATGCCCTTGCCTACTACAATCTGGCATACATAGCTTTCCATAAGAAAGATTATGCAACGGCGCAAGACCGTTTCCTGAAATTCATCCAACTGAGAAAGACCGGAGACGCAACCGTTCTTGCCGATGCGTACAACCGTGTCGGCGACTGCTACATGCACGTCCGCCGCTTCGACGAAGCCAAACAGTACTATACCCGGGCAGAAAATCTGGGTACGCCCGCCGGTGACTACTCCTACTATCAACTGGCTCTGGTGTCGGGTCTGCAAAAAGACTACGATGGAAAGATTACGCTGCTGAACCGGCTGGCCGACAAATATCCGAATTCGCCCTATGCCGTCAGTGCACTTTACGAAAAAGGCCGTTCGTATGTGCAGGGCCGCAATAACAGTCAGGCCATCGCAACCTTCCGGGAACTGCTGAACAAATATCCCGAAAGCCCCGTCAGTCGTAAGGCTGCCGCCGAAATCGGACTGCTGTACTATCAGAATGATGATTACAACCGCGCCATCGAAGCCTATAAATACGTTATCACCCAATATCCGGGCAGCGAAGAAGCACGTCTTGCCATGCGCGATTTGAAATCCATTTATGTGGAAGCCAACCGCGTGGATGAGTTTGCTGCGCTTGCCGCCCAAATGCCGGGTGCTATCCGCTTTGAACCCAATGAGCAGGATTCGCTGACCTATATTGCCGCGGAAAAGGTGTATATGAAAGGGGAAATCATCCCTGCAAGGGAAAGCTTCACCCGTTACCTGCAAAGCTATCCGAACGGAGCTTTCAGCCTGAACGCGCATTACTATCTGAGCCTCATCGGAAAAGAGCAGAAAGATGAAACCGGTGTATTGGAGCATACCGGCAAACTGTTGGAGTATCCGGACAGCCCGTATTCGGAAGAAGCCTTGCTGATGCACGGAGAAATCCTGTTCAACCGCAAGGAGTACAAACAGGCTTTGGCAGACTACAAGCAACTGCAAGCCCGCGCCACAACCGCCGAACGCCGGCAACTGGGCGTCACCGGCGTATTGCGATGCGGTGTGCTCTTGAAGGATGACATAGAAGTGATTCAGGCCGCAACCGCTTTACTGGCCGAAGCCAAACTGACTCCCGAACTGCAAAATGAAGCCTTATACTACCGTGCCAAAGCCTATCTGAACCAGAAAGCGGTGAAAAAGGCGGCAGACGACCTCAAGCTTCTGGCAAAAGACACCCGCACATTATACGGTGCGGAAGCCAAATATCTGTCGGCACAGTTGATGTACAATGCCGGTGAGTATGCCGCAGCCGAAAAGGAAATACTGAACTTCATCGACCAGAGCACCCCGCACGCCTACTGGCTGGCACGCAGCTTCATCCTTCTGTCCGATGTATATGTCGCTATGGATAAGAAACTGGATGCACGCCAATATCTGCTGAGCTTGCAACAAAACTATCATGCCGATGATGATATCGAACGTATGATTCAAGAAAGACTGGAAAAGCTGAAATAAAAGAATGCAATGAATATGAGAAAAATACAATATATCCTCAGCGGAATAACGCTGATAACCCTACCTTTGGGCATCCATGCCCAGCAACAGGCCAAAGACTCCACCGTAAACCGTACGGTTGTTGTGGAACAGGAATATACCCCCGATATTCCGGATGCGTCCAAAATAAACGTGCTCCCCCAAGTGGAAGCGCCGACTGCCAATAAAAAGGCAGTGGAATACGATGTAACTCTCGTGCCTGCCAACACCATACCTGCAACTGTCATGCAGGCATATACCGGCAAGGAGACGCAAGCCAAAACACATCCCGGATATATCCGTTTGGGTTATGGCAACTACGGCAATCTGGACGCACGCGCCGGCTATCTGTTCACATTGTCCGGTCGCGACCGCCTCAACCTGAATTTCCGGATGAACGGCATGGACGGCAAACTCGATTTACCCGACAACGACGGCAAATGGAATTCCTACTACTATCGCACTCATGCCAATATGGATTATGTGCACCGCTTCAGGAAAGCAGACCTGAACGTTGCGGGCAACTTCGGATTGAGCAACTTCAATTTCCTGCCCGATGCAGCCGTCAGAAAACAGAAGTTCATTTCCGGTGACATTCATTTCGGAGTGAAATCCACGGATACGGAACTGCCCCTCCGGTTCAATGCCGAAACAAACCTGATGCTTTACGAACGTCAATACGATTCCGGTTTCTTGAACAGCCGGGAATACATCGTCCGCACCAAAGCACTGGTCACAGGCGACATATCAGACGAACAGACCGTAGGCATCGGCTTTGCAATGGACAATGTGCTGTACAAGAACAATCATTTTGAGAACTACACCTCTCTCGGTCTGAACCCGCATTACCGCTTGGAAAACGATGATTGGAAAATACGTATCGGCGCCCTGGTGGACATGGCCTTCGGTTTCGGAAAGAAATTCCGGGCAGCCCCCGATGTAGCAGTGGAATACAACTTCTCGGACAGTTATATCCTCTATGCACAGGCCAAAGGCGGGAGACTGCAAAATGACTTCCGCCGTTTAGAAACATTCTGCCCGTACGGACAGGTTTCTTCACAACCGGATGCCACTTATGAACAAATAAATGCCGCCATCGGCTTCAAAGCCAGTCCGGCAATCGGCTTATGGCTGAATCTGTACGGCGGATATCAGAACTTAAAGGATGATTTGTTTTTTCAACCGGCAGATTTCGAATCCGCTGCCAATGAGTACAGTCCGATGCTTTCCATCGGCCAATGGAACACAAGCAACATCTACGCCGGCGCCGAGATACGCTACAGCTATAAGAACATATTTTCATTCTCCGCTACCGGAGTTTACCGCAATTGGGATGCAAAGGACGACAGCCAATCCAATGCCGGCGCCTATGCCCTCGTTTACAAACCGGCCTTTGAAGCTGATTTGCACATAGATGTGCATCCCGTATCCGCTTTACTGCTTAACCTCGGCTACAGGCATATTTCGCGCGAGAAGGTGGAGGGAAACAAAGTCGATGCGGTCAACAACCTCTATGCCGGCGGCAGCTACGAATTCTTTAAAGGCATATCCGTTTACGCCCGCATAGACAATTTATTAAACCAGGATTATCAATATTATTGGGGATACCCCACCGAAGGCATCAACTTTACCGGAGGTGTAAGTTTTAAATTCTAATAGCCAAAATCAAAGACATAACCAACAAAATAGGTCATTTTTGCTAAATTCTCCTTATATTATAAGGTGGAAAGTTTGTTTTTTCCTACTTTTGCGGGCAAATTAGTGGCTGGAGTCACTATAAAACAGAAATTTATGCAGAAAAACCTTGTCATTGTCGAGTCTCCGGCAAAAGCTAAGACTATCGAGAAATTCCTCGGGAAAGACTATAAAGTCCTTTCCAGTTACGGTCATATACGCGATTTGAAGAAAAAAGAGTTCAGTATTGATATTGATAAAGATTTCAAACCGCATTATGAAATTCCTGGAGATAAGAAAAAGGTTGTAGAAGAGTTGAAAGCCGAAGCCAAGGAAGCGGAAACCGTATGGTTGGCATCCGATGAGGACCGCGAGGGAGAAGCGATTGCATGGCATTTATACGAAGTGCTGAAACTGCAACCGGAGCATACCAAGCGTATCGTTTTCCACGAAATCACCCAAAGCGCCATTCTGAAAGCCATCGAGCAACCGCGCAGTATCGACATCAATCTGGTAGATGCCCAACAGGCGCGCCGTATTCTGGACCGTATCGTAGGTTTTGAACTTTCACCCGTATTGTGGAAAAAAGTGAAACCCGCACTCTCTGCCGGGCGTGTGCAATCGGTAGCAGTCCGCCTTATCGTAGAACGCGAGCGCGAGATACAGGCTTTCCAATCGGAAGCATCGTACCGGGTGACCGCCGTATTCCTCGTGCCCGATGCCGACGGCAAACCGGTGGAAATGAAAGCCGAGCTGTCGCGCCGTATCAAGACCAAAGCCGAAGCTCAAAAATTTCTGGAAAGCTGCCGGTCAGCCTCTTTCACCATCCATGACATTTCCACCCGGCCGCTGAAAAAAAGTCCTGCCGCTCCTTTCACTACATCTACCTTGCAGCAGGAAGCTGCCCGCAAATTAGGATTTACAGTAGCACAGACCATGATGGTAGCCCAGCGGCTGTACGAATCGGGAAAGATAACCTATATGCGTACCGACTCCGTCAACCTGTCCGAACTGGCGGTCAACAGCAGCAAAGCGGTCATTGCCGACATGATGGGAGAACGCTATGTATATCCGCGTCATTTCGCCACCAAAACCAAAGGCGCTCAAGAGGCTCACGAAGCCATTCGCCCTACGTATATGGAAAATGCCAAGATAGAAGGTACGCCGCAGGAAAGAAAACTGTACGACCTGATATGGAAGCGCACGATAGCCTCTCAAATGGCAGATGCGGAAGTTGAGAAAACGACCGTAAGCATCGGCATCAGCAACGAAGCGGATACGTTCAATGCAACCGGAGAGGTTGTAAAATTCGACGGTTTCCTCCACGTGTATCGCGAGTCCATCGACGAAGACACGGAGCAGGAGGATGAAACCCGTCTGCTGCCCCCTTTGAAGAAAGGACAGGTCTTGCATCACCAGAGCATTATTGCTACGGAACGCTTCACGCAACATCCGCCCCGTTACACCGAAGCCAGCCTTGTACGCAAATTGGAAGAACTGGGTATCGGCCGTCCTTCCACATACGCCCCTACCATTTCAACCATACAGCAACGCGGCTATGTGGAGAAAGGCGAAAAGAGCGGGGAAGAGCGCTCTTACAACATACTTTCATTGCAGGACAGCAAGATTACGGACGTTACGCAAACGGAAATTACAGGAGCCGAAAAAGCCAAATTGATGCCTACCGATACAGGTACGGTAGTCAATGATTTCCTGATGGAATATTTCCCCAACATCCTCGACTATAACTTTACTGCCAGTGTTGAAAAGCAGTTCGATGAGATAGCCGAAGGAGAAAAGAAGTGGACCGCCATCCTGAAGGATTTCTATAAAGATTTCCACCCGTCCGTGGAAAACACGCTTGCCACCAAGAATGCCCACAAGGCCGGCGAACGTATCTTAGGCGAAGAACCGGGCAGCGGCAAACAGGTATCCGTAAAAATCGGCCGTTTCGGTCCCGTTGTACAAATCGGTACTGCCGGAGACAACGAAAAGCCACGCTTTGCCCAACTCAAGAAAGATATGTCCATTGAGACAATAACACTGGAAGAGGCTTTGGAACTGTTCAAGCTTCCCCGCACCTTGGGCGAATATGAAGGCAAGACAGTAACCATAGGAACCGGCCGCTACGGACCTTATGTACACAACAACGGAATGTATACTTCGCTTCCGAAGACAATAGATCCGCTGGAAATAACATTGGCAGAGGCTATTCAGCTCATCCGGGAAAAGAAAGATGCCGAAGCCCAGAAACATATCAAGAAATTTGAAGAAGAACCGGAGCTGGAAATATTGAACGGCCGTTACGGACCGTATATTTCTTATAAAGGCAGCAACTACAAAATCCCGAAGGACATTATCCCGCAGGATTTAAACCTGGATGCATGCAGGGAAATCATCAAACTGCAGAGCGACCCCGATGCACCGAAAGCCAAACGCGGCAAATACACCAAGAAGAAAAAGTAAAGAAGCCATAAAAAGAAAGCCCTCTCCGCAAATTGCAAAGAGGGCTTTTTCATATGATAAAATATCTCGATTACATTCTGTCGGGAACCTCAATGCCAAGCAATCCCATTCCCAAACGTACCACCTTGGCTACATTCTCGGACAAGGCAAGACGGAATATCTTCACAGCCTCATTCTCCTCACGCAATATGCTGAAGTCATGATAGAACTGGTTGTATTCCTTCACGAGGTCGTAAGTATAGTTAGCAATCAAAGAAGGGCTATAATCCTCACCCGCCTGCTTCACAATAGCGGCAAAGTCTGCAACCATCTGTATCAGGCCTTCCTCTTTCTCGCTCAATTCAATACCGGCCGGAAGTTGTGCAGGAACGGAAATACCAGCTTCTTTCGCTTTACGGAGAACCGACTGGATACGGGCATACGTATACTGGATGAAAGGTCCTGTATTACCATTGAAATCGATGGATTCCTTCGGATTGAACGTCATATTCTTGCGGGCATCCACCTTCAATATGAAATATTTCAATGCGCCTAAACCGACAATGCGTGCAATATTATCAGCCTCCTCTTGGGTCAGACCATCCAGCTTGCCCAATTCGCCGGAAGTTTCCTTAGCGGTATTAATCATTTCAGCCATTAAGTCATCGGCATCCACAACCGTACCCTCACGGCTCTTCATCTTACCTTCGGGCAGTTCCACCATACCGTAGGAGAAGTGAACCAACCCTTTGCCCCATTCGAAGCCCAGTTTATCAAGCAGAATGGAAAGCACCTGGAAATGGTAGTTCTGCTCGTTGCCTACCACATAAACCATCTTGTCAATGGGGAAATCGGCAAAGCGCAATTTGGCCGTACCTATATCCTGGGTCATATAAACAGAAGTGCCGTCGGCACGGAGAAGCAATTTGTGGTCGAGCCCCTCTCCGGTCAGGTCGGCCCATACGGAACCGTCTTCTTTGCGGTAGAAGAAGCCTTTCTCCAAACCTTCCATAACCTTCTCCTTGCCCTCCAGATAAGTTTCCGACTCGTAGTAAATCTTGTCGAACGTAACGCCCATCATACGGTAGGTCTCATCGAAGCCTGCATATACCCAATCATTCATCTTCTTCCACAGAGTACGGACCTCAGGGTCGCCGGCTTCCCACTTCACCAGCATCTCACGCGCTTCTTTCATCAAGGGAGATTCCGCTTCGGCTTTTGCCTTGGCCTCTTCTTCGCTCATGCCTTCACTCTGGAACTTCGCCATCAGCTCTTTTACCTCAGCCTTATAATGCTTGTCGAAAGCCACATAATAGTCACCTATCAAATGGTCGCCTTTCTTACCGGACGATTCGGGAGTTTCACCGTTACCGTACTTCTGCCAAGCCAACATTGACTTACAGATATGAATACCGCGGTCGTTCACTATATTTGTCTTAACCACCCTGTTGCCATTGGCCGAGATGATATTCGCCAACGCATTGCCCAACAGATTATTACGGACATGTCCCAAATGGAGCGGCTTATTCGTATTGGGCGAAGAATACTCAATCATCACCAGCGGAGCGTTATCGGTTGCAGCAACAATGCCGTACTTTGCATCCGCATGAATTCCATTCAGCAACTCAATCCATGCCGAAGAAGCGATTGCCAGGTTCAAAAAGCCCTTGATAACATTGAATGCCGATACCGACGGCTCGTTTGCCTGCAGATATTCGCCAATTTCCTGTGCGGTCTGCTCCGGTCCTTTTTTAGACATACGGAGAAAAGGGAAAACGACCAGGGTAAGGTGTCCCTCAAATTCTTTCTTGGTTTTCTGCAACTGTATCTGTGCAGCCGGAACATCCTGACCGTACAGCGCTTTCAGTCCGCTCATTACGGACGCTACCAACTTCTGTTCTATATTCATGATTCAAATGTATTTTCTGCGTACAAAGATACGAACTATTTTTAATTCCATAAAAAAGGAGACGTTGTATGCGCCTCCTTTTCTCAAGTTTTATTTATGATTGATTTTATTCGATAGTCAATTCCGAACCCGGTTTGAACTTAGCGACTTTTTTCGCCTCAATCTGAATAGGTTTCTTTGTTGCCGGATTGATGCCAATGCGTCCGGCTCTCTCCATTACAGAAAAAGTGCCAAAGCCAACCAATGCGACTTTATCACCTGCCTTTAATGCTTTTGTTACCGATGCAATAAATGCATCCAATGCTCTTTTTGAATCGGCCTTTGACAAACCGCCTTCCGCTGCCATTGCGCTAATAAGTTCTGACTTATTCATAATACGAATGATTAATTAATTGTTACACAAAAGAAAAATTCCAATGCTACTTCCTACAAAAATAGAGCAAAAATTCTGAATATCAAATAAAAACATTAAAAAAAGGGCTGTCTCTTATACACATCTGACGCTGCCGACG
>ENA-OYXL01000722-OYXL01000722.1-human-gut-metagenome-genome-assembly--contig:-NODE-722-length-11540-cov-7.687331_pt1 | contig 11540 bp, 10 predicted proteins | sample MGYA00244845_ERZ653422 | MGnify/ENA primary metagenome ERZ653422 (study PRJEB26926, sample SAMN06164903) | human gut metagenome | biome: ENVO:00009003; feature: ENVO:2100002; material: ENVO:00002003... | reverse complement strand
CGAAAGAATTTACGGACTGGCTGTATCAGCAGAGTAATGTAATTGTGGAACTGACTGAATACTAAATTTTTTCTCGTTGTGAGGTTTCTGTGACATTTGCCTGATGGCAGTATCGAAATTGCAGTAATTACTCATGCAAAATGCTTCTTCGTTTTATACACTATATCTATACGCTGGATCACCAGATGAAAGGAGCAAAAAATATGTCTGCAATTCAAAATGCGATTGAAGTGAGGAACTTAACAAAGATTTTTAGTGGCAGGGTTTTGTTTGAGAATTTTAGCCTGAATGTAAAAGCAAATACTATTCATGCGATTATTGGCCCGAACGGTTCTGGAAAGACCACACTGCTGCGCTTGATTACAGGGGTATACCAGCCAAATGCAGGGACAATCAACATTGCAGGGAAATATGCAATGCAGCTTGAAAATGACTATCTGTATGACGAAAAGACTGGTCTTGAAAATTTGAAAATTTTTGGAAAATACTTTGGATTTGAAATAAATGATCGTTCAGACGGCTATTGTACGCAATTAGGATTGACCGAGCATTTAGGAAAGCGTGTTAGCACTTATTCTAAAGGAATGAAAAGAAAACTGTCCCTTTTGATTGTGATTATGATGGGACGGGATATTCTGCTCATGGATGAACCAACATCGGGTGTAGACCCCATATCCAGAGTAGAAATCCGTAGTTTGATAGAGGCTCTAAAAGCTGACGGAAAAACGGTTATTATCACTTCACATGACCTTAGCGAGATTGAAAAGTGCGCTGATGATGTATCTATGATTAAAAATGGCAGATTGCTGTTTGATAAGGGTATTCAAGAAATGCAAGGACAATCATTGGAAGAAATCTTTATTAAGGAGGGCAATCGGCATGAGTAACATGGGAAAAGGCGCAGGCTACTATCTTACCAGAAGTAAAAGCCTCCTAATTGATACTGCGATTGTTGCCATTCTGGCGATTTTTATGAGCTTTGCAATGCAGATGGACGCCTTGCAGTCTAAGGGAGAAGATTATTTAGTCCTAATGCTCTATGCGGTTATTTTTGGTCTTACCTCCCTGCAATCCGGTGCTATGATTGTAGATTTGACAGCAAAGGATAAGGTAAGCCGGAGAATTGAATTTTTTGCAGCTTCTGGAATTGCGGTAAAAGAGATTATAAAACAGTATTCGATACAGATTTTCCGCTTTTCTGGTATTATCCCGTTCTTTGTTTTTATGAGTTGCTATTACTTTACCGACTGGACAATGAGCTTTGGGCGGATCGTATGCGTTTATCTTAGTATTCTTGTACTTAGTTTTTGTGAGATTGTCGCTTTGAATATCATTGTACTGGATGTGAAACGAGTAAAACTGTTCAAAAATGTTCTATTCTTTGGTAATTTTGCACTGGTTTATTTGATTGCGATGTCGGCAGAACGAATTACAGAGTTTGTGAATCAACATCATATAGGAATTGACTATTTGATTATTGTGGTTGATGTTGCACTTTGCATGATGTTTGCACTATTAAGTTTCTTTAAGGCTCGGCACATGAGCAACGAAGCAGTTATCAGGAGGGATGGCGAATGGGTTTGATAACCTTAAACCTTAAAAGGGTATTGAACTGGAATTTTATATTTATGAGTGCGGTAGCAGCTATCTTCGGCATGATCTCTCTGATGAACTTTGGGGATATTTCAGAGAACATTGTATTTGGCGTTGATATAAAGTATTTTATGCTTGATGGATACCTGTGCTTATTTATCTTTTTTGCCGGAGAAATAAGCAAGGATATGTTGCAGCAAGAAAAAATCACAAAGAGAATAGAATGGAAACTTGCTAATGGTATTAAAATCTCAAGTATTGTTAAAGAGAATCTGCTATCACTATGGATTGGAACGCTGATCCTTTTGTTTCCTCTACTTTTGATGATTTCCATTCGTCTGCCAAACCTTATCTTGTTATTAGGCACCTATTTTCTAATCCTTAGCGTATTGTATTCGGCATTTATAAATGTTTTGATTCTCTGGATTAGAAATATGAACTGGTTTAAGAGTATTCCTATCTTTGCAACACTGCTTCATATTTTGCTGGTTGTCTTAAAATGTGGGATATTTATGAAAACGAATAATGTGTGGGTGTTGCTACTATTTTCTCCAGTGAGTATAATAGTTTTGACTGCGTGTGGTTTATGTCTGATGACCAAAGAACGGATCGTATCATCATATTACTAACATAATGAATTTTAGCTGAAAGGAGGGGTGTCCTATGCAGGATAAACGCTTCTATCCGTATCTGCTTCTTCATGCGGGTATTGTGATTTTATGGGTTATATTGGATAGAACACATAAAGGAATTGCGAATGACGGAGCCATCAACTTATTGTCGATTGCCGTCTTGCTTTGTTATTTCAATCTGCTCTATCTTCATGTAATGACATCACGGCGAAAGGCAACAATATCTGAATGTGGCTGGAACCTGCTTTCTGTTTCCTTTATTGCGGCGCTGATGTATGATGGATTTTCTACCTTATACACGGGTGCATTTCTGGCGTTTGCATTGATTATCGGAATAATGCTGGTAAGAACTGACGCAAGCCGGGGGAAAATGGTTCGCTTGCTGTTTGGAATTGCGGCTATCATACTGTCGTTTTTCAATTTCCAAATTCTCCCTGCCATAACTATGTTAGTTGGAATGTTCATGGGAATTTTCCTTGATTATAGATATATAAATTTGAAACAGGTTAATATTCTTCCGATTGCCCAGAGGAAAGCAAGATATGTCCTCGCTTTTATGATTCCCTTGTTTACAGTCGTACTTTATTGCTTTGATTTGTCCACCCTACAAGTCAATGTATTTTTTCAGCTTATAATGCTTTTATTTGAGGCCTTTGCTGTCATTCATCTTGGCGACATGGAGGCCCGTTACAAGGAGTTGACAAAGTATTATGAATTAACGAACTATATTGCAAATGAGAGGGAAGATTTCTCAAGACTGCTTCATAACGATGTGCTTCAAGACATTGGAGGTGCCAAAAATCTCCTGTCGCTTCGCTCACCAGATGTTGATGAAACAAAAAGGATATTGTCTGATTTGGAATTGCGGGTAAGAAATATGATGAATTTCTATTCCTCTAATATCTTTTCGGGGTATGCTTCATGGGAACATATCGGATATATGCTTGACGCGATTAAGAAGCTGTACCCAAAGAAGAATATACTTGTAGATTTCACGATTGCCAGCGAAGCAAGGATTGCTTTGAAAAAAGATAACAGTTTGGAACAGACCATGCAGATAATCAAAGAACTTGTCAACAATGTTTATAAACACGCTGCCGCTACTTTTATCCATTTGGAAATCGCGCTAAATGAAGAAAGTAAACTCGTAATTACCTGTCAAAATGATGGAGCGAAACCAAATGACATTGAAAATATTCTTTCTTCCAAAGGTGGTATGCTGTTCTTGACGGTGTTGATAAATGGGAATGGTGGTAACATTCAGTATTTAGAGAAAGATGGTATTTTAACTGCAACGGCAGTTTTGGGGAGAAAAAATGAAGATATTACTATTTGATGATCACAGGATATTTGGAGAGAGTTTAAGCAAACTTCTGGAAGATTGGGACGAAATCTCTATCTGTCGCTATGTAAGTAATGAAACAGAGTTTTGGAATATTCTTTCCGTAGACGAATGGGACATTGTATTACTTGATGTCAACCTAAGAGAGCAGTCAAAAAGTTCTGGCATTGATCTGATAGAAACGATATATAGTAAAAAGCCAAAAATAAAGGTGGTTATGCTATCCTCTTATGATATGCCGGTTTATAGACAGGAGGCACTTAAAAGAGGCGCCGTAAGTTATATTGATAAGTCTGCTTCTGCTGACGAGTTGGTAAAAAAACTCACAGCTATTAGTAAAGGTCACAAATCCACTACGCCCCCTTTATTAGATCCCCTGACAGATCGTGAAGCGGAAATTATTAAGGCGATTGGAACAGGGAAAACAAAGCATGAAATAGCGCAAGAACTGTATATCAGTGAACGGACACTTTACAACCATATCCAAAGCATCTATGATAAGCTGGGGGCTAAAAATGCTATCGAAGCCTATAACAAGGCTATTGCACTTGGATATATCACACCCTTAATATGAGTTTAGGCAATAAGAGGGACAGATATATTAGAACACAAGTGACAAGTATGCACATTATGTAAGCAGATAGCAAAAACAAGTATCATTGAACGACTTCATCAAAACAATAAAGAAAAGCTGGGAGCAAAATTAAGTCTGCTTCCAGCTTTTTTGTATTTGCTATTGTATGTGGTTGACTAAGGAATATTGTTTAAGCGTGAGTTTGTGATATTGGGTGTGGTATCTTTAACTATGGGAAACTCCGTTCTCCCATTTATTCACCGCTGGGGTAGTTACTCCTAAGCGGTTTGCCATTTCCTCCTGGGTGAAACCAGACACTTTTCTATATTTTTTTATCACACTTCCAATATTCATCCTAATTCTCTCCTGATTGAAATTTCAAAAGCTTTTGTGATTAAATCATAGCATGATTGGAAATTGGACACAATTGAATTGTTGTTAAATAAAATTCATATTTTTTAACTAATGGGAAAGTTGATCGTGATTAGCAGTTGATTTTGGGGGCATATCCTAACAAAAGGAATCATGGAGGCTGTGTTTTGCGATACTTTGTATGTCCCCCCTGGTCACCAATTAATTAATTATGCATACTCTAACAGAAGAAGTCGGTAAAGGAGTGTCTGCATGAAAAATAAAAAATGGATTTCACTAGCGACAGCAGTCGTTCTGGCGGTGACTGCACTGCCGCTGGGAGTGTTTGCTGCAAAGAAAGATGAGGCGAAGCTTGCAAAAGTTACCTTAAATGAAGTAGCCCATTCCATCTTTTATGCACCGCAGTATGTGGCAATCGAAGAGGGATATTTTAAAGATGAGGGGCTTGATATGACGCTTATAACTGGCTTTGGGGCAGATAAAACTATGACTGCCGTCATATCCGGCGAGGCGGACATCGGATTTATGGGAGCAGAAGCATCTATCTATGCCTATCAGGAAGGAGCTACTGATCCTGTTGTAAACTTTGCACAGCTTACCCAACGGGCCGGAAATTTCCTTGTGGCAAGAGAAGAAATGCCGGATTTTAAATGGGAAGATCTGAAAGGCAGGAAAGTTTTGGGCGGACGCAAAGGTGGCATGCCGGAAATGGTATTTGAATATATTCTGAAGCAGAATGGCCTTGACCCTCAGAAAGATCTGTCTATTGACCAGAGCATTGACTTCGGCGCTACTGCGGCTGCTTTTACAGGAGATGATTCGGCAGATTTCACTGTAGAATTTGAGCCGTCTGCTACTGCTCTTGAAAAGCAGGGCGCTGGGTATGTCGTGGCATCCCTTGGTGTTGACTCCGGCTATGTGCCTTATACCTCCTACAGTGCCAAAACCAGCTATATGGAAAAAAATCCTGATATCATGCAGAAATTCACTGATGCTCTGCAGAAAGGTATGGACTACGTTCAGAGCCATACTCCAGAGGAGATTGCAGAAGTAATCGAGCCACAGTTCCCTGAAACAGATCTGGATACCATCACAGCCATTGTAAAACGTTATTACGATCAGGACACCTGGAAAGAAAATCTGGTGTTCGGGCAGGATGGTTTTGAACTGCTGCAGGATATCCTGGAAGATGCAGGTGAACTGAAAGAACGTACACCGTATACAGAACTGGTCAACACAGAATTTGCGCAAAATGCTTCCTGATGATTTGCTTTTTCTGATCCTCCTGTAATTTTAGCCCGATATTCGTCTCTTCTCATCCGTTCCTTCATATTGTCAGAGATTTTTGACTTGATTCAGCCAAACCATAATCTTATATATACTTTGAGTAACAGGTAGTAAAAAAGAACCATATTTTAACTCCAATTTCGAGAAACGCAGACAGAATTTCGTCATTTTGTCCTGCGTTTTTCTTATGTCTTTTGACAGTTTGACGGAATCCCCAGATACTGGTTACGGCTTTTCGTCAGAATGACAAGAAACGAAAAAAATCTTTGTACGATTCTTCCCTAGCCATCCCCCCTCCTTTTCGCTATACTATCTACAGATGAAAGAAACGAGTAATCAATCAGCAAAAACAATATGAAATAATTTTGGAGGAATAATAATCATGGCAAGCTTATCATTACAGCACATTAACAAAACTTACCCAAATGGTTTCCAGGCAGTTAAAGATTTCAATCTGGAGATCGAAGATAAAGAATTCATCATTTTCGTAGGACCTTCAGGATGTGGTAAATCTACTACACTTCGTATGATTGCCGGTCTGGAAGAAATTTCCGGCGGTACATTAAAGATTGGTGACAAAGTTATGAACGATGTAGAGCCTAAAGACCGTGATATCGCAATGGTATTCCAGAACTACGCTCTGTATCCTCATATGACAGTATATGATAACATGGCATTCGGACTTAAACTTCGTAAAGTTCCGAAAGACCAGATTGATAAAGCAGTTCGTGAAGCTGCAAGAATCCTTGACCTTGAGAAACTTCTTGATCGTAAACCGAAGGCTCTTTCCGGTGGTCAGAGACAGCGTGTTGCTATGGGACGTGCTATCGTACGTAATCCTAAGGTATTCCTTATGGATGAGCCTCTTTCCAACCTGGATGCTAAACTTCGTGTACAGATGCGTATCGAGATTTCCAAGATCCACCAGAGACTGGGTGCTACAATCATCTATGTAACACATGACCAGACAGAGGCTATGACTCTTGGTACCAGAATCGTTGTTATGAAAGACGGTGTTGTTCAGCAGGTAGATACACCTCAGAACCTGTATCAGAAACCAGGCAACTTATTCGTTGCAGGATTCATGGGATCTCCGCAGATGAACTTCCTTGACGCTGTTATCTCCGAAAAAGGCGCCAACCTTATCGCTAAAGTTGGCGATCATGAACTGGCTATCCCGGCTGCTAAAGCAAAAGCTCTTAAAGATGGCGGCTATGTAGGTAAAACAGTTGTTCTCGGTATCCGTCCGGAAGATATCCATGATTCCCAGATGTTCATCGAAGCTTCTCCAAGCGCACCGATGACATCCGTAGTTAAAGTTTACGAGCTTCTCGGAGCTGAAGTATTCTTATACTTCGACGTAAACGGAACTCAGGTTACAGCACGAGTTGATCCTCGTACAACAGCTAAGACCGGTGATCCGATCAAATTCGCATTCGATATGGAAAAATCTCATTTCTTTGATAAAGAAACAGAACTTACAATCTGCAACTAATTTTCAGGAATCTTTAATAAACCCGGGGAGTTTTCCCCGGGTTTTTATGTTATAATATAGAATTGGCTGCCTGATTACTTCGATCAGACAATTTGCAAGGATTGCTATAAGCTGATTCATACCCCAAAAGAAAGGATTGACCTAATGAAAATACAACAGATTTTACAGAAATGCCTGACAGACTGGAAGAATATCAGCCAGATTGATTTCTGTCTGCTGGATTCTGATAACCATATCTTTCTCTCTACCTGCGATAAAAAACTTCCTGCAGAATCAAAACTGGAAGAATTTCGCCAAAGCAGTGCCCTGTGTGTTTCCAATACAAGCTGCTGCCTGTATAAGATCATGGAGAACCATTCCATCTCCTATATTCTGATCGTATGGGGAAAAGCAGAAAGTACTGCTACCATCGGAGAGCTGGCCGTATGCCAGGTACAGAGTCTCCTGGCTGCCTATGCAGAGAAAAGCGACAAGAATACCTTTATGCAGAATCTTCTCCTTGGTAGTTATTCCGATGTAGATGCCTTTAACCGCGCCAAGAAACTGCACATTGCAACTTCTGTTCAGCGTGCCGTATTTCTTGTGGAAACCAAACAGACCAAGGATGAGAACGCTCTCGCTACGATCCGGAATATTTTCTCTGCCCGTACCAGAGATTTCATCACAGCTATTGATGATACAGGGATTATCATCATCAGAGAATTACAGTCTACAGAAACTTATGAGGATCTGGAATCAATTGCATATATGCTTGTAGATATGTTAAATACAGAAGCAATGACTTCCGCATGGGTTGCATACAGTAATCTGGCAGAGGATATTTCCAGGCTTCCAGACGCATACAAGGAAGCACATACAGCCCTTGAAGTAGGCAAGATTTTCTACGCAGATAAAAATGTATTCGGATATAACCAGCTTGGAATCGGCAGACTGATCTACCAGCTTCCTGTTTCCATATGTGAAATGTTTATCGACGAGATCTTCAAAGAGGAAACTCTGGATTCTATTGACGAAGAAACCCTGATCACCATCCGTACCTTCTTTGAAAATAACCTGAATCTCTCCGAGACCTCCAGACAGCTTTATGTACACAGAAATACTCTGGTGTACCGCTTTGAGAAGCTGCAGAGAAAATTCGGACTGGATATCCGTGCATTTGAGGATGCATTAACATTTAAACTGGCGATGATGGTTGTGGACTACATAAAATATTCTAAAAATCATCCGTCATAGATTTCTCAGACAATTTGATAACATCCATCTGCGTGATCAAACCGGCAGACTCTTACAGCTACGTGGCTACGCGATTCTACACCGAATAACTGGCTCCGCAGGGACTTACTTGATTCGGTTAAAAAAGCGTTATATCTTCACCAGAAATCTCTGTTGAAAATACAACGCTTTTTATTATTTCTTATATATTCTATTTCGCTTCTTTCAGCAGCATCAGATGCTCTTCCGGAAAATGAATATATTTCGGAACTTTTGCATGCGGATCTTCCTCAAAATTTCCTTTGGGGCACATCCACCAGACCGGCTGACAGTCTCCACCTTTCTTGTTCTTCAGTAAATACTGATGTTCAAAGGTCGTTTCAATATATTCCATAACTTCCACTTCCATGTGGTTCTCTCCGCCTTCAGATGCACCTTTCATCCAGTGACCGCGGATTCCCACATGCGTAACATCATCCGGCACCACATCTTTGGTCTGCAGCATCAAATCCCAGTCCACTGCATAAATACTGTGTTTTCCCATTTTCTGTACAGTTGAGAAATTTTTACACCCTGTCAGTCTGGCTGCCTGCAGAATACCGGGTCGTTCAAAGAGTTTCTTGGTTTCTCCTGTAGTAAGTGCCTGACCGCTGTCCAGAATTGTCAGATGTCCGCAGAACTTGTAAGCCTCATCGCGGCTGTGAGTGACCAGAATCATATCACCTGTGTACTCATTAAGAAAGTTCTGCATATCACGCTGCATGATATCTTTCAGATATCCATCCAGTGCTGAGAACGGTTCATCCAGAAGGATGACTTCCGGTTCTCCGATCATCATTCGTGCCAGTGCGACACGCTGCTGCTGACCTCCGGAAAGCTGTCCCGGATAACGTTTCTCCAGCCCGTTAAGCTGATAGCGCTCTATGTAATCTGCCACTTTTGCCTTAAGATGTTTCTTATCTCCTCTGTATCCGCATGCGATATTCTTCTCTACAGTCATGGTAGGAAAAAGTGCATAGTTCTGAAAAAGATAGCCGACCTTCCTCTCCTGCGGTTTAAGATTGATTTTCTTTTCTGAATCAAAAAGAACTTTATCATTTACAACAATTCTTCCTGAGTCCGGTGTCTGGATTCCTGCAATACAGCGCAGAGTCATACTTTTTCCGCTTCCGGATGCTCCAAGGATCCCCATTGGAGAACCATCACTCTCCAGCTTTACTTTCAGAGTGAAGCCATGAAGTTTCTTCTCAATATCCACACTGACTGCCATTACATCCACCTGCCCATCTTCATTCCCTTACCGGAAACGATATTGATCGCCGCAACGATCACAAATGAAATGATCAAGATCACAACTACCCAGAAACCGGCCATGCCATAATTTCCTGCCGCAGTCTCCGAAGCAATGGCAACGGAAACGGTTCTGGTCTTGCCAAGAATGTTTCCTGCGAGCATGGATGTAGCACCGTATTCTCCGATTGCTCTGGCAAAGGCAAGGACTGTACCGGATGCGATTCCGGGTCCTGCTGTCGGCATGACAACTGTCCAGAAGATTCTTCTGTCACTCATGCCAAGTGTCTTGCCTGCTGCGATTAAATTCACATCCACCTGTTCAAATGCAGCGCGTGCATTTCGGTACATCAGTGGAAACGCAATTACAGATGCTGCGATCACGCAGCCCTTCCAGGTCTGTACGATCTTAATATCAAAATTATCCAGCAGAAATGCCCCGAACGGACGTCTCAGACTGAACAGCAAAAGCAGAATGAAACCGGCCACTGTCGGGGGAAGTACCAGAGGCATGGTCAGAATACCATCCAGTATGCCTCTGGAAAAAGGTTTCATCTTCATTACCAGTCTCGCAAAGAATATTCCCAGAAAGAACGCGATCACAGTCGCTGTGAAACCTGTTTTCAATGAAATCCACAAGGGACTCCAGTTTATTTCTGCCAGAAATTCACTCATTCTTATTTAGCTTCCTCTGTTGTCTCTGTCTCAGCATTTGTTTCTGTGTCATCTGCTTCTTCTGTTGCTTCTGCATCTTTATCATCTGTTTCGGAAGCATCATCTGCTTTGTATGCTGTGAATCCGTATTTCTCGAATACTTTCATAGCGTCGTCAGATTTGATGTACTCAAGGAATGCTTCTGTAGCTGCTGTATCATCTTCAGATGCCTCTTTGTCTTCGATAAGGCCTACCGGATAGAGAACAGGTGTCTTCAGTGCATCTGCCGGAGCTTCTGCGATAACGTCTACTTTATCTGCAACGGAAGCTGCATCTGTAGCATAAACGATACCGATCTCATTACTTCCTTCACTTACTGCAGCAAGAACTTCAGATACATTTTTACCTTCATTGATTTCCATCTTATTTACTTCATCTGTAATTCCAAGATTGTCGAAAATTTCTCTGGAATACTGTCCAACAGGAACGCTGTCACCTGCAAGTGCGATGTTGGCCGCATCTGTGATGTTCTCGAATCCTGTAACTTTTGTTTCTCCATCCTTAGGTTTGATCAGAACGACTTTGTTCTCAAGGATATCTTCTACAGTATCTTTCTTAGCCAGATCTTCGTCTACCAGAGCGTCCATCTGCTTGTCAGCTGCTGAGAAGAAGATATCGCAGCGTGCGCCTTCTTCGATCTGTGTCTGTAATGTGCCTGAGCTGTCTGCATTGTAGAGGATTTCAACATCAGGATATGTCTCATTGAAGTCTTTCTGGATTTCTTCCATTGCATTGCTTAAGCTTGCTGCGATGAATGTGTTGACTTCACCTTTTAAGTCTGTACCCGCTGCGAAAACTCCTGTGCTGAACATTCCTGCACTCAGTACTCCTGCCATCATTGCTGCAATTAATTTCTTTCTCATATTTTTACCGCCTTTCATTTAGTTTCGTTTTGTTTTATTCAGTTTTGTTTCCTTTTGTATCTATTGTACAAAACTTTTGTATTCTTGTCAATTTTATTTGTATATGTTATCATGTAAATGATCTGTCTCTTATACACATCTGACGCTGCCGACGATCGCATAAGTG
>ENA-OYXL01000703-OYXL01000703.1-human-gut-metagenome-genome-assembly--contig:-NODE-703-length-11787-cov-3.984572_pt1 | contig 11787 bp, 12 predicted proteins | sample MGYA00244845_ERZ653422 | MGnify/ENA primary metagenome ERZ653422 (study PRJEB26926, sample SAMN06164903) | human gut metagenome | biome: ENVO:00009003; feature: ENVO:2100002; material: ENVO:00002003... | reverse complement strand
GTACATCTGCGTGCAGCGGCAGCTGACGCAGGGCATGACCGTGGGCGGCCTGAAAGGTTAAGGTGACAGACGATGAAAGCATACTGGAAAAACCATCCCGCCCTGCGCATGATCCTGATGCTGGTGCTGTTCGTGCTGGCACTGGTGCTGGTGGTGTCCGGCTGGAAAATGACCGGGCAGCTGGCAGGGCTTGGCATCATGCTGGTGGGCGTAGCGCTGCTGCTGGCTGTGCTGGCGCTGTATAACGCCGCCTACGATTGATCCCCTACGATTCAAAGAGAGGCAAAAGGAGAGTTTCCCATGGACGAATTGAGAAAGACCGGGCGCGTGACCATTCCCACAGACTTGGACGTTGTGCCCGAAACGCTGGAGATCTTAAAAAAGTGGGGTGCTGATGCCATCCGCGACTGCGACGGCACCGACTTCCCGCAGCAGCTCAAGGATGCGGACGCCAAGATCTACTCCACCTACTATACCACCCGCAAGGACAACGCATGGGCAAAGGCAAACCCGGACGAGGTACAGCAGTGCTACATTATGACCGGCTTCTACACCGCCCCCGGCGACACCGTGACTATCCCGCTGATGAAGGGCATCAGCCCGGAGCTGATGCAGGTGAACACCAACGACGACATCACCCGCTGGTGGGAGGTCATGGATCGAACCACCGGTCAGCCCGTGCCGCCGGAGCAGTGGAGTTACGCCGACGGCAGTGTGACCGTACAGGCCGTACCGTTCCATGAGTATACCGTCAGTTTTCTGGCTTACCTCATCTGGGACCCGGTGCATATGTACAACGCTACCACCAACGGCTGGACGAATTTTGAGCACCAGATCACCTTTGACGTGCGTCAGCCCAAGACCCACAAGTATTCCATGGAGCGCCTGCGCAAGTTCATTGCAGAGCACCCCTATGTTAACGTCATCCGCTACACCACCTTCTTCCACCAGTTCACCCTGATCTTCGACGAGCTGAAGCGGGAGAAGTTCGTGGACTGGTATGGCTACTCTGCTTCGGTCAGCCCCTACATCCTCAACCAGTTTGAGCAGGAAGTGGGCTACAAGTTCCGCCCGGAGTACATCATCGATCAGGGCTACTACAACAACCAGTACCGGGTGCCCAGCAGGGAATTCCGGGATTTCCAGGCCTTCCAGCGCCGGGAGGTGGCAAAGCTGGCCAAAGAAATGGTAGACATCACCCACGAGTGTGGGTGCGAGGCCATGATGTTCCTGGGGGACCACTGGATCGGCACCGAGCCCTTTATGCCGGAGTTCAAGACCATCGGACTGGATGCCGTAGTGGGCAGCGTGGGCAACGGCTCCACCCTGCGCCTGATCTCTGACATTGAGGGCGTGAAGTACACCGAGGGCCGTTTCCTGCCGTACTTCTTCCCCGACACCTTCCACGAGGGCGGCGACCCGGTGCGGGAAGCCAAGGAGAACTGGGTTACAGCCCGCCGCGCTATCCTGCGCAAGCCCATCGACCGCATCGGCTATGGCGGCTATCTGAAACTGGCCTTGCAGTTCCCGGAGTTCGTGGACTACGTGGAGAGCGTCTGCAACGAGTTCCGCGAACTGTACGAGAACATCAAGGGCACCACACCCTACTGTGTCAAGCGAGTGGCCGTGCTGAACTGCTGGGGTAAAATGCGGGCTTGGGGCTGTCACATGGTGCATCACGCCCTCTATTACAAGCAGAACTATAGCTATGCCGGTGTCATTGAGATGCTGTCCGGCGCACCCTTTGAGGTGAAGTTTATCAGCTTTGAGGATATCAAGAACGACCCGCATCTGCTGGATTCGTTGGATGTCATTATCAATGTCGGCGATGCCGACACTGCACACACCGGCGGCATCTGGTGGGAAGACCCGGAGATCTCCTCCGCTATCCGCAAGTTCGTCTGGAACGGCGGCGGCTTTATCGGCGTGGGTGAGCCTTCCGGTCACCCGTATCAGGGCCACATTCTCCAGCTTGCCAGCGTGCTGGGCGTGGAGGAAGAAAACGGCTTCACCCTCAACTACGACAAGTACAACTGGGAAGAACACCCGGATCATTTCATTCTGCAGGACGCCGACCAACCCGTGGACTTTGGCGAGGGCAAAAAGAACATCTACGCCCTTGAGGGCACCGAGGTGCTGGTGCAGCGGAACAAGGAAGTACAGATGGCCGCCCACGACTTCGGCAAGGGTCGTGCCGTGTACATCAGCGGAGTACCGTACAGTTTTGCCAACAGCCGCACCCTTTACCGCGCTATCCTGTGGAGTGCCCACAGCGAGGAGGAACTGCATACATGGTTCAGCTCCAATTATAATGTAGAAGTTCACGCCTACGTCAAGAACGGCAAGTATTGTGTAGTGAACAACACGTACGAGCCGCAGGACACCACCGTTTACACTACAGACGGCAGCAGCTTTGCTCTGCATCTGGATGCCAACGAGATCAAGTGGTATGAGATCTAAGTTCTCCTTTTCATAAACGAACACAACGGGCAGCTCTGTTACCAGAGCTGCCCGTTGTGTTTGCTGTATTTGCCGATAACTCAACCTGTGTCAATCGAACGCTGCAATGGAGATGGCTGGAAACGCAGAAATTCAGTAATGCGAGCGTAATAGAACCTGCAGAAAAAAGAAACTGCCCGTGCGAGTATGCGTAAGATGGTGAAGCACTTGCTGAAAAAATATAAGTATGCGCCAACGTCAAGCGGCGCAAGGGCTGCAATAAAAAGACCGTGCAGAAGGACTGGCTGGAAGATCTGGTCGTCCGGGAGACCATGAAGCTGATTCAGGACGAAGCGGTAATCGACAAAATCGTTCAACTGGTCATGGATGTCCAGAATCAGGAGAACACCACGATCCCGCTGCTGGAAAAGCAACTGCGAGAGGTCAACAAAAAGCTGGACAACATGATGAAGGCGATCGAGGACGGCTTGTACACCCGGACAACAAAAGAACGTCTGGAAGCTTTGGAAATCCAAAAGGATGAGCTGACTGCAAAAATCGCAGATGAAAAGTTGAAGAAGCCCAGCTTCAATGAGGATTTCATCCGATTCTGGCTGATGAAATTTAGAAAGTTCGATATTTCGCAGAAAAAGCAACGAAAAGCGTTGATTGAAATTTTTGTCAATGCCATTTTTCTGTACGATGACTGGATGCTGCTCACGTTCAACTATAAGGATGGCACCCAAACCGTCCGGTTTGAGGACACTTTGACCGCCGATTCAGCGGAGGAAAAAAGTTCGGATTTGTTCGGCTCTGCTGGACCATTTAAATCCAACGATTTCACGTTAGAAATCGTTGGATTTTTTTGTTTGTGGGCTGACCTCATTTGGTTTTGACCACAATTTTGACCACAATGCCAAAGATTTTATCTGGTCTAATTAGTGCCGTTCCGTCCAATTTTCAGGCCGAAAATGCCTCACTGAACAACTGGACCGCACTCTGCCGAATGGATTCCTGAACATGGAGATAATGCTCAGTCATTTCGGTATCGGCATGGCCTACGATGCTCTGGATGGTCTGGATATCCACGCCCAATGCCTGCATCTGCGATACATAGGTGTGGCAGCAGCTGTGCGGTGTGAGCAAGCGGACATCGCCCGCTTCTTCCAGAGATTTGCGAAATACATCCCGGAAATGGGTGGGATTGCAGGGCAAGCCGGTCTTGGGGCTTTCCCAGATGAACTGGTCGGTGGTATCCCGCAGCTTGATGGCACACGGACGGACATTCAGCGGCACCGGAATATCCCGGATACTGTCTTTGGATTTCGGACTGCCGATGCTGACCGTACCTTTTACGACCTTTACTGCCTGCCGGATGTGAATGACAGAGCCATCTTCTTCAATAAACTGCGGCTCCAAAGCCAGAAGTTCCTGCATTATCAAAAACAATTACCTCCGCATGATCTATTGAAGCTCATCGTCAAAGCTGCTGTCTTACTCTTTCTCAATGCGGCTCCCGCCAAACACATGCGACATTTCCATGTGCGCCAGTGCTTCGTCAATCAGAGCCACTTCTACGGCAGACAGCACAATATCCGCTGCACCGGCGTTTTCCTGTAAACGGTTAAGTTTCCGGGTGCCGGGGATTGGTACGATATAAGGCTTTTTGCACAGCATCCACGCCAGTGAGATCTGGGCAGGTGGCGCATTTTTCTCGGCGGCAAGACGGTGTAACAGTTCCAGCAGGGCGCGGTTCTGGTCAATGCTGTCTGGCTGGAACTGCGGCATGACGCTGCGGTAGTCCGTGCCTACTTCAAACTTGGAAGTCTTATCGTATTTTCCGGAGAGAAAACCGTTTGCAAGCGGCGAGAATGCCACATAACCAATGTGCAGTTCTTCCAGAACCGGGAACAGGCTTTCGTACCAGCGGGCCATCATGGAGTAACGGTTCTGGATGGCCGTTACCGGGCAGACTGCGTGTGCTCGGCGGATGGTCTCCTCGGTGGCTTCCGAAAGGCCCCAGTGAGTGATCTTGCCCTCCCGAATCAGGTCAGCCATTACACCGGCCACTTCCTCAATGGGCACCTTGGGGTCAAGCCGATGCTGATAATACAGGTCAATATGGTCGGTGCCCAGCCGCTTGAGGGAGGCATCTACCGATGCACGGATAACTTCCGGGCGGGAATCCGGCACCAGCGGCTTGTTGACTGCCGTACTGGTCATGTCAAAATGGATGCCGAACTTGGTCGCCAGAACGATTTTATCTCGGTAGGGCTTCAGGGCAGCACCCACCAGTTCCTCGTTGTCGTGGGGATTATCCGGTGTGCCGTAGACTTCGGCGGTGTCAAAGAACGTATAGCCCATACCCACGGCCTGCGCCAGCAGTTCGGTCATTTCCTTCTTGTTGGCAGGTGCGCCGTAGGCATGGCTCATGCCCATACAGCCCAGACCCACAGCCGAAACGGTCAGGTCATTGCCCAAAGTACGATATTCCATGTTAAGATTCCTCCTTATTTGCAAAAACACTTTCCAGCCATGCGGCGTAATCGTTCACCCAGCCGCCATCCGAGCCAAAGCCGTGGGGCCAGCTATTCAGCACGATGCGTCCGGCGGAAATGCCCATATTCCGAATCACATCATACTGCTGCTGGAATTGGCGGTAGAAGGGGTCCTCCGTGCCGTAAACGTAGAATGTTGGCGGCAGATCACCCTCGGCCAGCCAGTCCGGGTCCATGTTGCCCACGCTGAGCCGCCCATAGAACGAATAGATCATGCCCGCCGCCGAAGCGTGAGCCGGAACAGCATCCAGCGCATCGGGTACATAGCTTTCATCCAGAGCAGTGCCGTTGACATCTTCATCGTAGTGCATCAGAAATTCGCCCGCCTGAATGCCGCCTGCGGAAAAGCCCATAACTGCAATATCGTCAGGGTCAATGCCGTAAACATCCGCATTCTGCCGCACAAAGCGGACAGCCCGCGCTACATCCAGCGCGCCTTCCTCCTGCGTGTAGGGCGACAGACGGTAATCTACGATGAAGGTCTGGAAGCCCAGCTCCCGTAGAGCCGCTGCCGTGGGCAGAGAATCGGTATAGTTTCCACGGAACTGATACGCACCGCCTGCCATCAACACCACAGCACCTTTCGGTTGTACTCCGGTGCGGACGGGAATTGCCGTCACATAGGGGCGGAAATCCCAGTTGTCAAAATAACCGGTCATTGCAGCGGTGAACTGCGTTTTAGCCGGAACGTTGCCTTCTTCCCACAGGTACAACGCCTGAATATGGTTAGGGTCTGCCGAGGTGTTCAGCACGGTCGCATTGTCCACTGGTTCCGGCATCTTTTGCGGCATGGCGGTACGGGAATAATCCTCAATTTTTCCAGTGCCGTAGTTGTATGCTGCCGGGAAATCATTCGGCGTTGCAACGGTGTCGGCAGAAGTGCCGATGCGCAGGTCGCTGCCTGCCGGGAACGAGCTGCTTTCGGTTTCATTTCGTTTCGTCATAGCATCCTCGATGGCGGAAACTCCGCTTTCCAAATTGCTGCTGGGGGCTTCTGCGCGGCTGGTGTCGCAGGCCGAAAGACCGACAGCAAGTACTGCCGCGAGAAGCAGTGCAGTCCATTTTTTCGTCATAACAGTTTCCTCACGGTTTCAGGTGTTTTCTTCCCAGAACGCTACGGCATGATCGAGCCAGCCTTCGGCAGAGGTGCCGGTGCCCAAGCCAAAACCGTGGGCAAGGCCCGGAAAGACTTCGATCTCGGCAGGGGTGCCCTGAGAGCGGATGGTTTCAATGCGCCAGCGCATCACGCGTTCGTCTGCGATGTAGTCCCGGTCACCCACACAGGCATAAGTGGGCGGCTCGTTGCCGTAGACTTCCCCCAGCCCGGTGTACTGCATGATGACGGCTCCCGGCTGCGGATACGCCTGTTCACCGAAGGATGCCGTGCCGTAGCTGCCCAGCCACGCCGCCATCCGTGCCCCGGCAGAACCGCCCCAGAGGGAGTAGCCGCTGGTGTCTACTTCCAGTTCCTCCGCATGGGTAAAGACAAAGGCAATGGCCCGTGCCAGATCTTTGCAGGCGGTCTGTGCGCCGGGGCGGTAGATGAGCGCAAAAGCGTTGTACTCCTTGCGGGAAAGTTCCAGTGCATGAGGAAAGCTGTCCTGCATGGCCCCCACATACGCAAACGCACCGCCTGCGTTGCAGATGGAAAATTTTGCGCCGGGATTACCCTTGAAGTAGAATAAGCCGGTGTCAGCTTTGTCCGGGTCAGCGGCTTTTTCGTCCTCGGTGTAAATATCGTAAAAGATGGTCTGCCCGTCCGCTGCACGCTGGCGCAGGGTGTTACAGATGTCCACTGTTTCGTCCGGGTCGATGTTGTTATAGTAGGTAAGATGCAGTTGCTCCAGCGTGTCGCCGCTGTAATAAGAGCGTTCCACTGGGAAGATCAGCCGCCCATAATCACCGAAAACCGGGTCATTCCGTACGGTTTCGATGGGCGTGGTGCGGGTATAAGTTTGGGTGGTCGTTTGCATGGAATCCTTTCTTTCCGGGGTGGAGGAACTGGGTGCAGCACCTGCCCGGCAGCCTGCCAGAAGCAGCCCTACACCCGCCAGAAGTTTTGTGAATTGCCGTCGGTTCAAAATTTCTCTCCTATCACTTGTGTTTGGAAACGATCCAGTTCAGAATATCGGCATCATCAAAGACAACATTTGCGGCAGCATGGTAGACGTGAAGCCCCTGCGCATCGAAAAAGGCGTTGTCCGGGGTCTGCATTTGCAGCACGGTGTCGATTTGTTCATCCGTCCAGCCTGCGGCGGCGTAAGCATCGTGCAGACCGTTGTAGGCATCCCGTGCTTTCTGCACACCGTAGTATTCATCGCCCTGCGCCATGTAGATGTAGACCGCCACGCCGTTTTCTGCAATGGGCGCAAAACCGCCGTCCCACTGGGATGCTCCATGCAGATAAGCTGCATACAGGTCAGGCCGCATGGCAACTGCCCGCGACATGGTTTCGCCGCCAGCCGAGTAGCCTGCGGCGTAAATGCGGGCGGTATCTACGGCAAAGTGATTGATGAAATACTCCGTCAGAGCGATGGCCTGCCGCGCCGAAGTGTCGCCCCAGTCGGTGAGCTGGGCAGACACTACGATCATATCCTGTCCAAGGTTCGTCCAGCTGGTAAACCCCGTCCAGTCCAGATTGCTGCCGGAGGAAGATTCCCCGAACCACATCATGTTATAGCCGGGCATGACCACCATCATGGGGTACTTCCGGGTGGGGTCGTAATCCTCCGGCAGGTAGTAGCTGTAATGGATGAGCTCCTCAGTGCTGTCCAATGTCTGCTCCCGGACAAGCCCAGTCTGGATGTTTCCGGTTTCCGAAGAAGCACTCTCCGAAACAGCCGAATCCACTTCGGACGAGGTCGTGATGGATGTGCTGGCCGAAACCGAAGAAACCGTATTGACTGGCACAGAGGATGCCGCCCCGGTGCAGGCGGATAATAAAACGGTCAAAGCGGTGGAAACCGCGAAAATCACGCTGCGCATAAAATCACCTCGCAAAAATCAGGAAAATGGGAAAGCCGGGACGTTTCCGTCCCGGCTTTCCCTGCAACAAAGAAGGAATATGGAACACTTCCTCAATGATGGAAGTTTGTGAAGACAGCAGGTTCTTTTTCGGGCAGGCCGATCTGTTGCTTGCCTATCTGGATACTCTTCATCAAAAAGGCCATGTTGCGGCCAAGGGTGCGCATGGTCTGCAAGCCCTCGGCATCTTTCTTGACCTCCTCGGCAGAGCCGCCGTAGACCATGTTCCAATACTGGCTGCTGGCCACTGGCATCCCACACATGGTAAAATATTTGTTCAGCACATCGTAGGAAGCAGTGTTGCCGCCGCGCCGACAGGTCACGACCGAAGCACCCACTTTCATGGTCTTGTCGATGTTCAGGGTACTGAAGAACAGGCGGTCCATAAAGGAGATCGCGCCGCCTGCCGGGGAACCAAAGTACACCGGTGCGCCAATGACAAAGGCATCGGCTTCAGCCAACTTGGGGGCTACTTCGTTGACAATATCATCAAAGACGCACTTGTTGGAGCCGGTGCTGTGGCAGCGGCGGCAGGCGATGCAGCCCCGGATGTCCTTGTTGCCCACATGGACGATCTCGGTTTCAATGCCCTCGGCTTCCAGCGTATTTGCCAGTTCGGTCAGGGCCGTAAAGGTGCAGCCGTTGGGCCGCGGACTGCCGTTGATGAGCAATGCTTTCATACAAACATTCTCCTTTTGATTTACCCTCTATTTCAAAAATTACCGCAAGAGAAAATTCTCCTCACACAAAAGCTCTGCTTACAGGTTCAGGCCATTTACCCAGCTTGCAATGTCGGCTTCACTGCTGCTGTGGCTGAACCGCTGGCCGTCCAGCCAAGTGCCGGCGTCCGCTAATTCTGCCAGCAGCTTGCCGCTCTGCCCGATGCCGGAGGAAAGGGACGTGCAGAACGGAACAACATTTTTGCCGGTGAAGTCATTGACGGCAACAAAGCTGCTCATGGGCCATGCGGCAATGCCCCACCAGATGGGGTAGCCGATGAACACGGTGTCGTAATCGTCCCAGCCGTCCACATTGGTGCTTTCCAGAGCCACAGCACGAAGGCCCTCGTCGTTGTGTTCACGGGAAACGCGGCTGTCATTGTTCGTCCAAGTCAGGTCATCGGAGGTATAAGGGTCAGACGGAACGACTTCAAACAGGTCAGCACCCACGGTGTCGGCGATGGCCTGCGCCACACCTTCCGTCGTGCCGGTGGCGGAGAAATACACCACCAGTGTTTTGCCCGTAGTCGTTACCGTGCTGGTAGCTTCCGAAGAAGCAGCCGCGCTGGATGCGGCTTCACTGGAAGCGGCAACAGACGATGCCGCCGAGGAAGCCGCAGAAGAACTGCTCACACTGCTAGCGGAATTGCCGGAGCAGGAAGCCAGCAGCAGGGCGGCAGCAGATGCGCCGGCAACCTGCAAAAACTGGCGGCGGGAAATTTTATTCTTCATACGAAACACGCCTCTATCTATGTAAAATGCCGGGAATCTCAGAGAACCGCTCATGCCAGTGCGCGGCTCTCCAGCCACTGATAAATGTGATCAGCGATCTCTTTGTTGTTCAGCTCTTGGAACATGAAGTGGGAGTTGCCGGTGATGCCGATTTTCGGCAGATCGACCACAGTGCAGTCACCGCCATCGGCATTGTACTGGGCGGCAAAGGCCAGTGCGCCGTCCCGTACCCGCCGCCAGAAGCTGGTGGACATGATATCTTCCGGGCCGTTGTCGATGTAATCGCCAAAGTAGATAGCGATTGGAATACCTGCGCTCAGCAGTTTCGTGTACTGCTCCGAGCCGATGGCAGGGGTTCCGCCCGGCTCAATGGCAACAATGGCGGCAATGTTGTCGGCGGGCACATCCCAGCCGACTGCACCGCCCTGCGAGTGGGTGACGAAAATGGACTTGTGGCCGGTCAGGGTCTGCACGTCCTTCATCACCTCGCCCAGTGCGGCGGCAGCAACTGCCTGATCGAAGTCGCCGGTGTTGGGGGTCATCTGGCGGAAGAACTGATTCTGTGCAGCATCGCCCTCCGGGAACTGGGAGCCTTCGTACCGTTCCGGGGCAACGCGGCCAATGCGGAAGTGGGTGTACCATGCCTGATCGCCGGGCTTGTAGTCCTTGGAGTTGGCAGACCAAGTATCGAGGAAACCGTCCGTGCTCATCTGGGCGGTACTGCCAGCCTCACCACGGCGGGGCTGGTCTACCAAGAACGCAGAGTAGCCGTTGCGCAGAAACAGATCGGCCCAGCCCTGACGGCCGTCCGGGGTGGTTATCCAGCCCATGCGGGACTGTCCATAGCCGTGCAGATAAACCATCGGCCAACCGTTGCTGTCTGCCGGGATTTGATACAGAACATTAGCGTGATCCACATGAGCGGTGTTGCCTGCACGGGTAGTGTCCAGCCAGTTGGTGGTGGCATCATAAGTGCCTGCCACCGGTGCCGTGACCGTGCCGCCGGAGGAGAACATTCCTTGCTTGGCAATCGTCAGCGGGCCGTCCGGGTTCAGGTTGTTCTTTACCCAGCGGCTTACCTTGCCGTTTGTCTCGTCAATGGAAACAGGAGCCGCTGCACCCGTCAGCGCGGAAGCGGCTGCACCACCCACCATGGTGGCGGCAAGAACTTTCAGAAAACTTTTGCGCGTGATCTTATTCATCTTCATTTACCCTTTCATCTGGTTCATTTTCCGCAAAAAAACTCTCCGCACCCAGCTACAAACTGCTTGAAATTTACTTCTGATCTTCCACGGGAGGAAACATGGTGGCGAATGCCGCCAGCTTATCCTCCGTGACCTCATAATACCGTTTATCCTTGTTCAGCGTGGTGATCTCCTGCATTTCTGCATCGGTCAGCGCAAAATCGAACACATCGAAGTTGTCGTGGATGTGGGCCGGGTTCTTGGAGCCGGGAATGACCACATTGCCTGCCTGAATGTGCCAGCGCAGAATAATTTGCACGTTGCTCTTGCCGTACTTTGCTGCAAGGCGTGTGAACAACGGCTCTTCCAGCAGGCCCTTGTCAGCGTGGCCCAGCGGATACCATGCCTGAATCACCATGCCATTCTCGGCGAGGAAGGCTTTCAGTTCTTTCTGCTGGGCGTAGGGGTGAACTTCGGTCTGGAGGATGGTGGGCTTGACTTCGCAGATGCTCAGAATTTCTTTGATCTGCTCCTCGTTGAAGTTGGACAGACCGATGGCACGGACTTTGCCCTCCTTGTAAGCCTTTTCCATCAGGCGATAACCGGCAACGTAATCACCGGCAGGCTGGTGAATGAGCAGCAGGTCGATGTAGGGGGTGTCCAGACGGGCAAGTGTCTTGTCCACAGCATCGGCATCGGTGTAGAAGCTGGGCCACAGTTTGGTTTCGAGGAAAATCTCCTCCCGCTGCAAGCCGGACTTCTTCATGGCGCGGCCCACGGCTTTTTCGTTGCAGTAGGCGTTGGCGGTGTCGATCAAGCGGTAGCCGTTCTGCAAGGCGCTGACGCAGGAGGCCTCTGCCTCGTCCGGGGTCAAAAGAAATGTGCCAATACCGGCCATGGGCATTTTCACGCCGTTATTGAGCGTTGCGTATTCCATAAAAGATTCCTCCTTAAATGTTCTTTCCAAGTTTCGTGGCTTCGTTTTTATTGGTCGCCATGCCGCCGTAGGTCATGCCATGCTCCTTATTTCAGTTTTTGATATTCTTCTTCACTCACTGGTTCACACCACTGACTGCGGCGGTTTTCTCCGGGTACTTCCACAGCCAGATGGGAGAACCAGCTGTCCGGCGC
>ENA-OYXL01000699-OYXL01000699.1-human-gut-metagenome-genome-assembly--contig:-NODE-699-length-11834-cov-6.013923_pt1 | contig 11834 bp, 8 predicted proteins | sample MGYA00244845_ERZ653422 | MGnify/ENA primary metagenome ERZ653422 (study PRJEB26926, sample SAMN06164903) | human gut metagenome | biome: ENVO:00009003; feature: ENVO:2100002; material: ENVO:00002003... | reverse complement strand
AAAGACTAACTATTAAAAGTCAAGCCCCAAAACAAAATTTTCGAGAGAAATTTTAAGGTGGTGAAAATTGGTATAGCAAACAAGAGCATCCGTTGTCGGATACTCGCTCCGTATAAAATCGCACGCTTAATAATCAGCTAAGAAGGCTTTCCCAGAACGCTGCATAGCAAAAATAAGCCTTACCAGCTTTTTAGCAGCATGAGAGATGGCAACATTGTAATGCTTTCCCTCAGAACGCTTCTTTTCAAGATAGGCCGAGAATGTAGGACACCAAAGGCAAACATATTTGGCGGCATTGAAAAGAGCATATCGCAAATATCTGGAGCCACGCTTTTCCATGTGAGCATAACAGTTTTGCAGTTGCCCTGACTGATATGTAGATGGAGAGAGTCCAGCATAAGCCAGCAGCTTGTCTGCGCTTGCAAAGTTGGAAAAATCTCCAACTTCAGCAAGAATCATTGCACTCATATGTCGGCCAATACCGGGGATTGTAAAGATGGGAGAATCCATCTGAGATGTAATCTTGTCAATTGCGGATTCTACCTCAGAAATTTCTTTGTCCAGCTCGCGGATGAGAGCAATCGTGTGTTTCAACTCCATAGACTTAGCAGGCATTTTCGAGCCAATGGAGACCCCTGCGGCTACTTGGATTTCCGCGGTTTTAGACTTGGTATAACGACCTTTAGAGGCGGTGCAAAGAATCTCAGCGAGTTCTTCAGTATTGGCGTTTGCGATATAGCTTGCACCCGGATAGTTGCTCAGCAGTGCGTATACAACAGCGATGTGCAGGCTTGAAACCAGCTTTTCGAGCTCCGGAAATAGAATATTCACTAACCGCGCAACGGAGCTTTTCAGCTTGGCGCGCTCTTTTACCTTATCAAATCTGTATCTGGTTAGTGACTTTAGCTCTTCATTGTGGTATGCTGTATTTGAGTAGGACTTGAGGTCCACATCAGACATGAGCATCATTGCAATGGTACGCGCGTCTATCCGATCTGTTTTGGTTCTTCGCAGGCTGAGACTTTTCCGGTAGAGGTTCGTGTGCAGAGGGTTAATGACATAGGTTGCCAGGCCGCTGTCTAAAAGAAACCCCAGCAGATTGTAGCTGTAATGTCCTGTGGCTTCAAGCCCTACTTTTATTTTGCTTTCACCTTGGGAACAGCTTTGGATTCTTGAAAGAAGCGTCTCAAAACCGATGCGGTTATTGGCAATGGTAAATACATCTGCCAAGACCGTTCCTTCCGAGTTGAGGATAAAGCAATCGTGCTTGTCCTTTGCAACATCGATACCAACAAAAATCATTTCTTTTTACCTCCGGCGTTTTATTTTACAGTGCTGCTTAGAGCCACACCTCTTTGCTATGTAACCTCGTTCTATATAAACCGTCTGGCGGTATCTAACTGATTAACACTAAAAACAAAGAGCCGTGGTTGGAGCCTTTCCGAAACCGTCTTGCGGTAGGAGGTTTAAACCAATCCACAGCACCTTGTCTATTGTAGCATTTTGTCCTTGGAGAGGGACTCTAATAACTACTACTTTATAATACGAGGAGGTTTATACATTATGAACGGTAAAAAAATCTTGTTCGGTGCAGCCTGTGACGGGCTGCTTTTGTTTTTGATGAGGGGCGCTTATTAAGCACATTCGCAGATCCGGCAAACATCCCCATCGGGAGTTGTGCCCTTGATCAAGTTCGTAGATATGTTCTCCGGCATCGGCGGTTTCCGCGAAGGACTGACCCGTGCCGGAGGATTTGAATGCGTAGGACACTGCGAAATCGACAAATACGCCAACCGTAGTTACAACGCCCTGTTTGACACGAAGGGAGAGTGGTTCATTGAAGATGCCCGAAAAGCCGACCCCAGCACCATGCCCGATTTCCAGTTGCTCTGCGGCGGATTTCCTTGCCAGACTTATCCCGAAAAAAACAAGAATCCCGAAGTCTAACCGGGAACCCTTGCAGCACAAGGATTTCTGCAGAAAAACTTCGGGATAATATTTTCACTTGTATTGTTGTTTGCCTCTTAATTTAAGCATCATCTCCTCGTCATCTGTATTCCAGAGTGCGTCCGGAATCGTATCGTTTAGCTTGTTTGCTGCTTGCTGAATGGCTTTCCGTTTCATTTCTGTATCGGCATGGGCATAAATTTTTGTTGTTTCAATCTGCGCATGGCCAAGAAATTCGGATACCATAGCCAAGGGAATGCCATCTTGGTACAGATGCATTGCCCGTGTATGCCGCAGCATATGGGGATGTACCCGCGCTGGGATGGATGTACAGGCTTGCCGTGCAGATTCTCCGTACTTCTTTACAAATGCCGTAACCGTGTCAGGCGACATCGGTCTTTGAGGGCCGCCATAAGCGTAGAACACATAATCGTCTCGTTTTCTGTTGTCTGCTGGATGAAATTTCTTCAGGTAACTACGAAGATGCTCTGCTGTTTTCGGTAAAATAGGGACAACCCTCGTCTTGTTTCCCTTACCTGTGAGATAAACACAAGGCGAAGTCCTGTGCAGCACTAAATCCTGTATCCTTAAATCCAGCATTTCCTGACACCGTGCAGCTGTATCGTACATTAAAACCAGAAACACCATATTCCGGAACCCTGTGCGTTTTTGGCAGTTTGGCTGTGAGAGAAAGGCAGAGAGTCCTTCTTTCGTAAGATAACCCACCAAAGCAGGTGCTGGCTTGCGGTACCGAATTTTCTCTACGTCGGCCTGTATTGAGATTACACGCAGATCAATAATGCCGCCATATCGCACAAAAGAGCGTATCGCAGCAAGCCTTTGCAGCTGTGTTTGCCTGCTGCAGTTCCGAACTTTCTCCAGCCAGTCCATAAATTCCTGTATGTTTTGGCGGGTGAAGTGGCTCCAATTCGCTCGCTGTCTGGGAATAGCTTTTGCAGTCTCAAGAAAAGTAAAAAACAGATTCAGAGCATCCTCATAGGATTTTACCGTATTAGAACTGCAGCTTCGGTTTTTCACAAGATAAACATTCAGGAATGAACTTACAACCGCAAAGAACTGAGCATCCTTAACCTTCATCATGCACCTCCGGAAGCAATTTTTCCCATGCAGTACGGTCTACTGTTCCAACACGCTCATAAAAATCAGGAACCATGTGGACATAGTAAAGCGTATCTTCATAACGGGCGTGTCCCATGTATGCGGAGAGAAACGGCAGCATTGCATCAATATCACGGCCTTCTCGCATCCAACGACAGATACATTCCGTTGCAAAAGTATGTCTGAAATCGTAAACCCTAGGTTTAGGTCCCTCAAACGCAGTAATTCCGGCCATACTGAAGCATCTCCAAAACATTTCTTCTGTCCAACGCTTCGTATACGGCCCCTCCCCATCGTATCTCGGAAAAAAGTAATCGCTGTCCGGGTAAATTTCTGAAATCAGGGTGGAATAGCTTCTCATAATCTGAAGCAAATCATCTGCAACCGCAACGACACGGTCCTTGTGCCCTTTGGATTCCACAACGTAGACAGCACCGCGAACCAAGTCCACATTTTCCTTCTTGAGAAGTCTCGCTTCTGCGGGCCGCAATCCGCAGCAATACAGCAATCTGTAAAATACCGGGATAACAAGATGTCTGGCTGGAGCTTTCTCGTGAGGCCGAAAGCTGTCAGCACCGTGGAAGAACGCTTTTATCTCCGCTTCATTGAAGATATGTGGAACATACCTAGGGCCTTTTCTGGTCATGGATATGGGAATCATATATGCTTCTGTTCCAACAGCCCGAAGGTACTTTGCAAACTCCCGTATGACCATAATGCGATTTCGGTGGCCTGCTGTGTTTTCCGTATCTCGTTTCTCCAGCCATGCAAGTGCGAGTTCACGATCCAGACAATCTTTTTCAGGAAACCTTTCTACACAGAAATCGTCAAACCTCCCTAGAATACGGATACTCTCATCGTAAGGAAAACCAAGACTGTTCTTGTAGCCTACAAAGGCGCGAATCTGTTCTCCAAAACGGCTTTTCAAAGATGGTCTTGTCATAACAGGGCCTCCTGTGCAATGGGAATTGCAGAAATAGTACCTGCGCACACTTTTAATTTCTCTAAGGATGACGCGGTATATTGGCGCAAAGACATAGACGATGTATGCCCCAGAATATCGCAGATTAAGGGTGCGGGAATATCTGCTTCCAGTAGCTGTCTCCCCATTCCCCGTCGGAAAGCATGAGGGCCATTCATCCTTCTACTCTTTCCCAGTGCGATACGAGCATATTTTGCAATCACAGTCCACATACTTCTGAGCTTGGTATAAGGACGCTGTGTCCGTAAAAACACATACTCGGAATCGCATTTTGGCCGAGCATTGAGAATGTAATCAGCAATCGCATTCCCAGTTGTCGTATCGAGCGGTAAAGATACAGGAATATTCGTTTTTTCTTGTACAAGGCGTAATTCGCAGGCATCCCAGTCAATGCTGTTGAACTTCAAATTCACAATGTCGCACCCTCGCAGGCCCGTTGTATACGCAAGCATAATCATTGCATAATCTCGCATCCCCATTGTGCTGCTGCGATTTATTGCAGAGAAAATCTTTTGTGCTTCTTCGTGAGTGTATCCTACATAAACACTCCGACGCTTTGCTGCAGAGAACACCAGTGCTGGCGAAATATCGAGAAGCTCAGGATGCTTTTCAGCCATGAACCGCGCAAAGGATCGCATACTTCCGGTCAAATTAAATATACCGCAAGGAAAAGTTTCTGAAATCTTTGCCAGACACCTGGTGACATCCGGCAGGGTAATCTCAGCATAGCGGTATATTCCCAAAATGCCCATAGTACGGAAAAATGTCCGAACCGATGAAAGATAAAACTGGCGGGTGCCTTCTTTCAAATAGTTTTCATTGTCCATGTACAGTTGGTATTGCGAGAGCAGATTTTCAAACTCTGGCGGAGCGCAGGCAAAATTATATTTTCTTAACTTCCGCTGAGATACCCGCCCTGTCGAGAGGCATTCCTCGATCCAGCGGGCAGCTTTGCGCATCGTTTGAAAAGATGCTTTTGGGATTGTTCCGTTCGCATAATTTTCTTTTGCTTTATTTACGAAAAGAGCAAGCGTTTCTGGAGAATAGAACTCCTCACCGCGAGAAGCAAAAAAATTCAAGATGGGTCCAAATCCGCAATAGATATAATTTGTTTTTGTCTTATCGGATAACTCCAACTGTATGACCGCATCTCTGGTTCTGCAGATAATGTCTATTACCTTCATAGAATTGCTTGGACTGTGTGGTGCGTTTTGAAATAATGGATTGTGTTCCGCCTCCCAAGACCGCAGGGGCTCACCCTGAATTTTTCCATGTTTCGCCATTTGGTCAAGATAAACAGCGGCACGCCGGGTTAAGACCCACTGGTAATGCGGTAATGCTCCGGATTCCATCCTCGCTCGTTCCTGCCAAACAAAATCTTGAACCGTTTCCTTGAAGTATATTGTTTGACCGTTGTCCAAACAATGCTGCACGATCCGTCGAGTCCCATACCGCTCAAATTCCCGTACTGTTTTAGCCTTGAGTCCGCGCACACTTAAGGCATCTAATACACGCGCAGAAAGGACTGTGATTTCAATTTTGTTCACATCAATACACCTCACAATGTTGATTCGGATTTTCATCCGTAGCAACATTATATCAGGTGCCATCTTCAAAATATTATCCCGAAGTTTTTATGCAGAAATCCTTGCGCTGCAAGGATTCCCGGCTGGGCTTCGGGATTCCTATTTTATTCGGGATAAGTCTGGTTATCCTGAATTTCGGGATAATCAAAGTTTCAGCATTGCAGGATCTCGAAAAGGATTCGGAGATCCACGCGGCACTCTCTTCTTTGAACTGGCCCGATTGGCTGAAGCCAGGAAGCCTCCGTATTTGCTTTTTGAGAACGTGGTGGGTCTCATCAATCATGACCACTGCAGGACGTTTGCGACGATCCTCAACACGCTGGACCGACTGGGGTATGGTGTGGAATGGCAATGTCTTAACAGCAAAGATTTCGGCGTCCCCCAGTCAAGAAACCGCGTGTACATTGTCGGATATCTTGATGAGCGATGTAGAGGAAAAGTATTTCCTTTCACCGAAACAGCAGGAAGTTCTCTTATTCAAACCCACGGCGGCCACCAAGGGGAGCGCGTCTACTCCCCCGAAGGATTAAGCTGTACGCTGGCTGCCAATCCGGGTGGCTTCGGTGGCAAAACCGGGCTGTACGAGGTGGGAGTGCCGATCAAGTGCGCCACAAAAACCGGCTACCAGATGGCACAGGTCGGTGACAGCATCGACCTGAGCTACGCCACAGTCAACAGTCGGCGCGGACGGGTTGGTAAAGAGATTGCGCATACACTTACAACGGGCTGCCAACAAGGCACTGTTGAAGTTCGCCCGGTCAAAAATCCCATCAAGTCCGACCTCGCCCGCAACACCGAACGCACCGGTAAGCCCGGCGCACCCATGCATACACTTACCACAAAAGACCGTCACGGTGTTCTGTGCGAGGGGCGCATCCGCCGCCTGACACCGCGCGAATGTCTGCGGCTGCAGGGCTGGACGGATGACCGCATCGACACGATGCTTGCCATCCAGAGCGATAACCAAGCCTACAAGCAGGCTGGCAACGGCGTCACGGTCAATGTAATCGAAGCCATCGGTCGCCGCATTGCCGCCATGGACGCGGAACTTCGGGGTGAGGCACTTGCCCCTTGATTTCCGCGACCAGTATTTTGGCTGTGAAATTGAGCTGACCGGAATAACCCGCGCCACGGCAGCCCATGCGCTGGCCAATCTGTTTGGAACCCGCGCCGAGCATTCCGGCGGTGGCTACGATGCCTACCGTGTCAAAGATTTGGACGGTAAAGAGTGGAAAATCGTTCGGGACGGCAGCATCCATCCCGAATGCCGTAGGCGGTCTGTTCTTATTGGGGAGACCTACAAGGTCGAATTGAACTCTCCGAAACTCGAATACGGCGAGATGGAAAAGCTGCAGGAGGTTGTCCGTTCCTTACGCCGCGCAGGCGGCATCGTAAACGACAGCTGCGGAATGCACGTCCATGTGGATGCAAGCAAGCACACGCCGCAGAGCCTCAAAAATGTGCTGTCCATTATGTATTCCAAGGAAGACATTTTGTTTGCAGCCTTGAAAGTAAACCCCAGTCGAATCTCCAGCTACTGTCAGGCGGTGGATGAGCCGATTCTGGAAGAAATCCGCAAGCTGCCCAGCGGTGCAAGTATGGATCAACTGAAAGACCGCTGGTATCAAGGGAGGGATGGGAGTGATTATCACTACCATTCGTCACGGTACAGGGCTTGCAATATGCATTCTGTATTCTATCACGGTACAATCGAATGGCGGTTGTTCAACTCCACGCTCCATGCGGGCGAAGCCAAAGCCAACATCATTCTGGCTATGGCGATCTCGGCGCAGGGCATCAACCAGAAGTACACGCAGTTCCGGAAAACGCCCATCGGGGATAATCCGGCGTTCACCTTCCGCACCTTTCTGCTGCGGCTGGGGCTCATCGGTCCTGAGTACAAAAATGTGCGGATGCACCTGCTGAAGAACCTGCCCGGTGACAAGGCGTGGCGGCACGACAAGTCGCTGTATCCCAGCAATCAACCACGGCCCCGCACTGACGAGGTCAGATAAGGAGAAACCCAATGTCTCGAAAAGAATACTTTGCCTATGGCTCCAATCTGAATTTTGATCAGATGGCCTACCGCTGTCCCGAAGCAACGGTGGTAGGCACTGCCAAGCTGGATGACTATGAGCTGGCATTCCGGCGCGGCTACCTGACGATTTTGCCCAAAGAGGGCGCAAGCGTTGAAGGACTGATCTGGTCTGTCACTGACCATGACGAATCACAGCTTGACTGTTACGAGGGCTACCCGACATTCTATGACAAGGAAACCATGACGGTTACGGATGCAGATGGCACGCCGCATGAAATCATGGTTTACACCATGAACGCACCGTACCGCGACCAACTGCTCCCCGTCAGCAGCCGCTACAATGCGGTTGTCATGCAGGGGTGTCTGGATGCGGGCATCTCTCCGCAGCAGTTCTATGATGCTGACGAAAAATACCGCAAAGCCTACAAGGCCAGAGCCGCGCCGGTCCCTAAGAAACACGCTCCCGAACGCTAACCAAGCCCGCTGCACCCCGCAGCGGGCTTTTTCTTTTGCAACAAAAGGAGAAATTCGTATGAAGAACAAACACAGAATAAAGCAGGGCTTGTCGCTGCTGCTGGCGGGTGGAATTGCGCTCACAAATCTGGGCGCAGCGCTGCCCGCTTTTGCCGAGGATGCCGCAGCCACGCCGGAGACAGCTTCAGCGGCCACACCGGAAACTGCTGAAGCCAATGTCCCGACACCGAATCTTTCGCAGATCACTGAAAATCTGTACAACGATCTGCCGGACGCGCCTACCGGCAGTTACCTTGGCAGCATGGGTCTGCCCGTGGCAACCGGCGAAACAAAAATCGGTATCTCCGCGTGGGTTTCTGACCTGTATGACGGCGTAGATGCCCATATGGATGCCGATGCGCTGAACGCAGATGAGAACACGGTCTCAATCGGCAAAACCCCCGGCACAGACTATGCCATTGTTCCGCTGCTGGCGCAGGTCGAATACCCGGCAGACGGTGCGGTATCCGAAATCATACTGCCGGATGATGTGGAGCTTTTAAGCTACCGCTCCACTGATTATAAGCCTATCCCGGCAGACGAGCAGGAGCAGGCTGAAATCCTGCACCAGACATACTCGGAGCAGTCGGCGGCAGCCACCGGCCTGTATGTGAAAGCCTCTGCCGATTTTACGGCGCAGTTTGTCTATACGGATTCGGACGGCAGTTCGCAGTCAAAATCTATCCATGTACAGATCAGCGAGGATGCCGCACCCACACAGATGTATGCCGACACCGGCGATGACGGCATTGCCGCCTATGCTGCAGGGCCGACTCCGCCGTATGCCACCGGAAAAATCACAAGCATCGCCAAAGAGGGCGGCACATGGCTGATTTGGTTCAACGGTCAGGAAGCCTACTGCTGCAGCCACGGCCTGAACGGCCAGCCCAAGGGCTGCCCCACCTACAGCTTCTCTCATGTGTCCCGCCTTGAACCCGGCCAGTATACCCCCGGCAACCACTATGCAAACCAGGTCAATATCTGGGGCGGTCTTGGCCAGCTGAGTCTAGATATGCTGGATGACCGTCCTGTTGTGGCAAGCCTTGAAGATGATCCTGAAGGCTGTGAAGAACAGCCGGACATCCTTGGCAGCCTTTACGATGAAACCCAGCAGTGGATCATGGAAAACTATCCCGACAGCTACGCGGCGCAGACCTATATTGCTGCTGCAGAAGAACTCCTAAACGGTACAGATGCACAGTCCGGGGAAAACGGCTACTACACCTACATCTATAACCCGCCCGCAGGGTATGCGTGGCAGGTTGTGGCGCTGGTCGGTGAAGAAATTGCGGGCGGCACTGAGATCCCGGATGTGCCGAGTGTTCCGGAACCGAAGTATTATTCCGCTGCGTGGACAGCTCCCGCCCAGACTGCCGGCGGCAGCTTTGATCTGACATTCACTGTCAACACCGACAAGGTTCAGCTGAACACGCTGGAAAAGGTGGACGGGGCGGTCATTACCGTCACGCCCAGCCGGACCGGCGGCAGCGTGGACGGCGGCAGCTGGCAGATGAGTCCTACCGCAGCGCAGACCATTACCACAAGCGGTCACACGCAGGATGACAGTTTTCACCTCAACGGCGGCGATGGTTCTGCCACATGGACGGTTCACTACGAGGTGTCCAAGACCAGCACCAGTACGCTTTCCGGGCAGGAAGGACCGTTCACCAGCCAAGCCGAAACAGACGCTGCTGCCGAAGCTGCCAAGAACGCGGCCATTGGGCAGCTGCAGAACGAAGCGCAGGGCATGGTAGATGCCGCTATCGCCTCGGCGCGGGCGCAGCTTGCCAATATTACATTCAGCTATGACGAGGTCACCATCCCGCACGGCTTTGATTCCACGCCCGGTGCGCTGGGCAGCCACCAGACCATTACGGTTCCGGCTAATAGTTCCAATGACTATAAAATGCAGAACGATGAATGGTCGGTAAAAGTCAGCATCGACAAAATCGACAGTGAAACCAAGCAGCGCATCAAGGGCGATGCCGAGTTTAAGATTTTTGCGTGGGACACCGTTCGGCAGTGCTATATCCCCAATGGTGGGTATAACCTATACAAGATTGAACGCCAGAGCAACGGCACTTACAAGGTTATAAACCACAGTGACTATGCGGGCGGTTCGGATGATTTGTTCTATACCCAGCGCAGCGAGGGCAAGTTTGTCATCGTGGAGAGCCGCGCACCCAGCGGGTACTACGGCGATTGGACGGATGCAACCAATCCCGGTACGGCGGGTTCTGTTCTTGGCAAGCGGGCGTATGCCTTTGAAATTACCAAATCACTGGACGCCCAGACGATTTGGCTGGGCAACGCCGATTATAACGCTGACATCAGCACGACCAACAGCGGCGGCACCCTTATCGACACCGGCGAGGGCATCGTCACTATCACCTTTGGCATCCGCAATGCAGACAAGACCTACGTCACAGACCCCACCGGCATTGCCAACAACGAAGATTCCTACACCATGCACGCCAATGCCGACAAGATGCAGAACGACCGCGTTCTCGGCAATATCATGCTGACAAAAGTGGATCTGGATGCCGCGCGGTATCTGGCTGCGGGCAGAAACGGAGATACTACGCTGGAAGGTGCTGTGTACGATCTGTACGCCGCTGACACGATTGAACATCCGGATGGTGTTTCGGGTGTGGTGGATTACTCCAAAATCACCGATGCCAACGGCACACCCCTTTGGCACACCACTGTCCTCACCAATGGTGGCTGGGATACCGATTACCTGCCCATTTTGCAGAAAGACCGGCTGGTAGCCTCTGCCAAAATCACAGACGGAAAGCTGGCTTTTGCCAACCTGTACATGGGCCGCTACTATCTGGTCGAGCGTGCCACCGGGCTGGTGCTGCCCATTGACGGAAACGGCAAGCTGTATGTTACCGGGAAGTATCCACAGCTAAACAAGAAGCTGGAACGCACCGGCAAGTACAGCGATTTAGCGCGAAAAAACAACGAATACGCCGACTACATCTATAAAAATCAGTATTCCGCCGTAGCCGAGAGCCGCAAGCTGAACGGCAGCAAGGCGTGGGACGGCTACTATCTGTCTTATGCCAAGGGCTACCTCTGCGATGAGGTCAACCACTACAAAACCTTGTCCTATGCTGACGAATCCACCTACCACATCCACGCCGAGCAGGAAAGCCAAGACGAAGTGCTGAAATCCGGTTTTTCTCTGAACAAACTGGTATCGACCACAGGCCAGCCCTCTCCGGCGCTGAAGCTGGAGGGCGCGGGCTTCACCGTTTACCGCATCTCTAAACTGAGCAAGGCCGCGCAGTTCAAGCAGAACCCGGATGGCAGCTACAATGCACAAAGCATTTTGGACGCCTACCGCAAGGACAACTACGATAACGCCACACTAAAATACGATTTCACCGCCGAAGGTCAGGCCATTGCCAATATGTTCGAGAGCAGCACCGATACGGTCAACGTCTATAACGCGACCTTGACCGCAGACGGCGACTACGCCAACGGCAGGGGCAACGGCTGGATGCCTACGGATCAGCCCGCCGAATATAGGCTGGGAGAAATGTTCACCAACGATGAGGGCATCTTCCGCGTGGAGGGGCTGCCCTATGGGCAGTACCTCGTGGTAGAAACTACTATTCCCAAGGATGTGTTCCAGCTGTCT
>ENA-OYXL01000692-OYXL01000692.1-human-gut-metagenome-genome-assembly--contig:-NODE-692-length-11897-cov-7.208664_pt1 | contig 11897 bp, 9 predicted proteins | sample MGYA00244845_ERZ653422 | MGnify/ENA primary metagenome ERZ653422 (study PRJEB26926, sample SAMN06164903) | human gut metagenome | biome: ENVO:00009003; feature: ENVO:2100002; material: ENVO:00002003... | reverse complement strand
CACAGGTCCAGCAGCATCATTGATTTTTGCTTCAGATGATTTCGCCGCCGGCGCCTTTCTCCCTTTGCTGCCTCCCCCGCCCCGGTTTCCGCCGCCCGCATCGAGCGATACCTGCAATATTTCTCCATGAAGCGGAACTTCCATGTACTTCACGCCGAACAGTCCCAGCATGACGGCGGCAAATAAATGAACAAGGACAGCAGCGGCAATACCAACCGCATACCTCTGCCGATCATTCATCCGTCTTCCCCCTGCTCCGTTGCTAACCCAAACTTCGTAATACCGGATGCTTTAAACTGATCGAGAACGTGGATGACCTTGTCATAAGCCGCTTCTTTCTCCCCACGTATGACGACGGAATAATTCTCATCGGCGCCGCTTCTTTTCTTCACTTCCGCCACAATCGTATCCAAAGGCATTTTCTTATCATCCAGCCAGTAGCTGCCGTCCTTTTTTACAGTGACAAGGCTGCTGCCCTTATGCACGACCTCCGCATTTTGTGCTGTGGGAAGCGCGATAGAAATAGTACGCACTTCCGTCATATACATCGTACTGATGATGAAAAATGCAAGCAGCAGAAATATAAGGTCAAGCATGGGGCTGATCATCAGTTCCGGCATTTTATCCGCCTGCCTCTGTCTTCTCCTCATAATGCCCCCTCACTTCCCGGACAGTCCGGAGATAAGCGCATCTGCCACCGCATCCAGATCAAGCATCGCCTTTTTATACCTCGCGTTCAGATACGCATGTACCAGCATGCCCGCAATCGCAATAACCAATCCGAAAATAGTCGTAATCAGCGCTTCAGCCAATCCGGCGGTAACACCGGCCGTATTCTGCAGCTGTCCCGTCATGGAAGAAAAAGTTCCCATCATTCCGGTAATCGTCCCTAAAAGCCCAAGCATGGGAGAAAGCCCGATGATAACCCCTAAATAATCAAGATGGGCCGACAGCTGATTCAGGTAACGATCTGTCTTTTCATAGGTAACAGATTCAAGTGATTGACCAAGGCTGTCCTTTTCAGACAAAATATCCTTTGCCAGTTTTGCAGCGCTGCCTGATTCCTTTTCCGCCAGCCCTGCCGCTTCAGAAACTTTTCCCCGTGTCATTTCCTTACAGAACATCATCACAAATTTCGTGTCGGAGATTGCCTGCCGATAATACACATACCGCTCCACCGCCAGAAATATAACTGCCAGTGAACAAAACAGCAAAGGCCACATACACAGGCCTCCGCGGACAAAATATCCTACCGCCGAATCAAAAATCCCCATCGTGTTCCCTCTTCCTTTCTTCCCGGCACTCTGCCGTCCATAAAAATTACACTCATCATAAAAGGCACAGCCAAACTGAAATGAGAAAAATTTTCCCCATCCTCCATCCGGCTCATGCCTCGCGAGTCTTTTGATGATGAAATACAAACGGCACCCTGGCTCGGTTCATTATCCGCCCGCTCCTCTGTGAAAGGATTGCAGCAGGCAAACTCTACCTTACAGTTGCGAGACAGCTCCGGCTTTTCACCGGATTCCCCGTTTCTTTGCTCTTCATTCATTTTTCATTTTATTTTTATAATTAAATAGTATCATACAACATAAATAACTTCAATTTTTTACGTAAATGCTCATTACCCGTCAATGTAATCTTCACCTGTGCCCGTTCATACATGGTACAAGACTGCTTCTCCCCGAAATGGAAGAGAAAGCAGTCTGATACCAAACAAAACTCTATGCTATTTCCCTTTTGTCTTTTGGAACCAGATATATTTTTTTGATACCCGGTACATCGTTGACACAAATGAATTAACGGGAATCTTCCGGTATTCCGCGTCCCTGCTGCTTTCATCCACCACTTCATGATGCTGGTCATAAATCCGGACAGCAGTAATCGCATACCGTTCTTCTTTCATATGAAAACGTAATTCCATCTCACTGCACACAGGCATTCGGTCGCCTTTCAATCGGGAAGCATAAGCCGCTTTCATCTGCTCCGGAATTTTTTTATCCGTATATACCGCCTGTACCGTCATCTGCACTTCATCGGGATCCGTTTCATTCTGTCTGATGGATTGTACATCAAAACGGTAAAGCGCAATATCATTGGCAAATATCTCCATCCAGCGCATCTGCTCCAATTCCTGCGGCGTGGCTTTCGGCTTTACCCCCATTTCCAGAATAGGTGCCGGCTGCCCCTTCATAGAATCTTCCGCTTGTACGCCATTCCATGCAAGGGACATGCACAGCATACCTGCCGCCCAAAACCATTTTCGTCGATTAGAAAGCAAAACGCAGACCCGCATTGACTTTCCATTCCACTTTGTAATCACCGCCAAACCCTCTTGTTACATTCGCATAGAAAAGGTTGCTCCTGTTCAGCCTGTAAACGCCTCCGATAGTCAGTTCTGCCCATGTATCACCGAAATCCTGTTCCACACGGGATGTATCTTCTCCTTCCGCACTGAAAGTGACCGCTGTATCGCCTTTAAATTCATGAAGAATGCTTGCTTTGGCATACAAGTTGCCTTTTTCTGTTGCCCTTCCGGCTGCGATGCCCAAACGGCCGATGAAGCTGCTCATGCTGTTCTGACGGACATGCATTTTCTTATCTCCGTCAAAATCGCTGACCGCATCATAATCTGCACTGCCCAGCCTGGAGAAAAGCAGTTGGATCTGTGGTTCAACATAACCCGCGGCAGTGCCGAAACGTTTGCCATATTCCATGGACAATCCATATCCGGTGGCATGATAATCACCATCGAGTTTTCGTCCCTCCGCATTGTAAACATTGTAATCGTTCTCAGCACGGCCGATCTTGCCGACAATATCCACATACTGTCCGTCATCAAAGACCTTGGTTCCATAGATACTTCCTACATAAAGCTTCGGATCTCCTTTTCCGCCAAAGTCATACTTCGCATTGCCGTCATTATAATCAAAGGCTCCGCCGATGTGCCAGCCGGATGCCAGTTTGTGATCTGCGCCTACCTGTGCGCCCCAGAAACTGTCGGATAAATTGGTTTTATCTTTATCATACTTCACTTTGCCGCCGTAGGTTCTCGCCCACATCCCGCTTGATGCACCGAGGCGGAGATCCCCGATCCGCTGATTCATATCCGTCATGCCGGAACGCCAGGACAGCATGGATGTCGTCATCGCCGACTTGGCTCCACGCATCATCATTGTTTCCCTGTCTCCGAGGATATAGGCCACACCGCCGGGAAGAGATGTCGGTATCAGTCCGCCTGCGGGACTTACGGCTGATGTCCTCAATGCGGAGGGAACCGCCATCATTTTCATCATAAGAGGGCTTTCGGAAAGTTCGCCGAGCCTTCCTTTTCCGGTAGCGCCGTTAAAATCAATTCTGCCTGTTCTGGCAACAGACCGTGCAGTCAGTCCTTCATTCAATTTCACCGTGCCGTCCAGATTCCGTTCCCCGCTTGTATACGCCGTATAAGTCAGTTTGCCGGCAAGCCTTTCCATCGCTTCCGTTTCGCCCAAACCGCTCCGGTCGCCGCTCATCGTGATCGCAGAATTGTCGGCCGCCGCGCTGATCGTCACACCGTCTCCATTATGAGTCAGCGTCCCGAAATTGACCGTCGTATTTCCGCTATAATGATCTATGGTGATTGCTTTATCAGACTTCTGGTTAATGATGCCGGCGGCTGCTGCCGTGTCTCCGCCGTAGAAATGGGTAATATGGCTTGCGCCGTTGCTGCCCGTATCTTCATTATCTTCTCCATAGCGTGTATTTCTCGCCTCATTCGTCCACGTCGCGCCGTTTCGGAGCCACATGTTCACCGTGCCGCCGTTATCCACAATGCCGTGAAGCCGGGAATTGGCTGTGGTAAAGGCCGCATTGACAGTGCCTGTGGGAAGGACGAAAATATCGCCGTTGAGATTGACATCTGCCGTCCCCGGTGTATTTCCTCCAATGCCGGTATTCACATTAATCGTCCCCTGATAAGCGCCGAGCGTATAGTAGCCGTAATTCATGCCGGAAGGCACCGTTATCTGCCCGCCGCCGACAGATACCTTGCTTCCTACCGCATTGACAGTGATCCCGTTGCCGTAGACATCAAAGTTTATATTTCCGTTGACCTGTACTTCACTGTCATTTACAGATGCCAGGATGCCCGCGTTATTGAAACGGGAATACACATTTTCATAATTTACGGGAATGCCCCAGACCGTATTATCAGCGCCCTTGATATTCACATTGCCGTTGATGATGATCTTGGAAGAAGCGGCCGCCTCATAGCTGGATTCGCCCCAGCGGTTCGTCTTCTGGATAGCAATGCCGTTCCCGCCCAGGCCGCCTGTCATGGCGATATTCACCGGCGCGTGGATGGTAATCCGTCCGGAGCCGGTTTTCGGTGCGTCAAGCCAGATGGCATTGGTTATGGAATTGCCGCCCGGAAGCCCGGCCGTAATGACATTGACCTTTCCCGCGGTAATGGTGACATTCTTTCCGCTTCCCGCATAGATTCCCGCAGGGCTTCCGATGGTATGGGCGGACTGGAGCTGCAGGGCATGCGTGCCGGCATGGATAATCACATCATTTTCCTCATGGGCGTCTACAGCGGCAAGGACATTCGTCACCCGGTCTCCTGTCTTATAATTATCTTTTGTCGGCTGGATGACCGCGTCTTCATCAAAGGTATAATTTAAATTATCGTCTGTATTATCGAAATGAGGAGGAGTCGTATTCGAATCCTTCACTGTACCTGTAATTTTATACTTATAATCAGGCGTACGCATGACCGCATCCGGATTGGCGGTCCGCACCGCCGTCAGGGAGCGGGCGGTCAGTCCCTCCGCCCGCGCGGCGGACAGGCTTGCCAATGCCCCCTTCACCTTATCCGGCTGGAGCATCGCCATGAAGTTAAACTGGAACATGCCGCTGTTGTTGGAAAAGTCCGTCGCCCTCCAGGACTGGGGCGTGGTGTCCCCATCCTTATAGACCAGGAGGTTCTGCCCGGCTTCCACCCAGAGGCGGTGCGTATGGTATTCCGCATTCAGCTTGCCGAACCACCCGTCATAAGTCCCGCTGGAAACGGGGTTGCCCCAGCTGACGGGATTCTCCGACATGAGGTTGGACACCGTGGTCTGATAAACGTCCATCTCGACGCCGCCGGCGCCTCCCAGGTTATACCGCATCACATAAGCCGTACCGTCGGGCAGCACTTTCAGATCACGGAAATCTTTTGCGCCCTGTTCATTTGTAAAGGTATTCGGCAGCGTGATATTCCTCGTATTCCCCGTGCTCAGCCCGCCATCATCCGACAGAGTGGCTGCCGTAATGCAGGTGTCCCCGTTGCCGAAGCCGTAATTCTGATACCCGCCGATGGCGGAGACCAGGATATGGTCATTGTACAGATTGAGCCGCGCTTCATCGGTATTCTTGCCTACCCTCGTGTAGTCCTTGCGCTCCAGCGAACCGTCCTGCCCGATCCGGTAGCGGATGAGCCAGCCTTCATCATAATTCTGGTATCCCCCTTCCTTATTGATGCTGGCAAGGGCATACAGATTGTCCCCTTTCACCAGCAGGCCTTCCCCGTGGGCCTTTGCGGATGCGCCGTACGCGGGGTTATTCTCTTCAATCAGAATCCCGTTTATTTCATTTAATAAACTGTGGGTCCCGCTTTGAAGCAGTGTAATCGCGCTTCCTGAAATATCACAGACGCTCACATTCCCCAGGTCATAGCCGGTGACGATGAGGTAATTCCCCCAGGACGCCGCGGCATGGGTATTCACCGTCGTGGAAATTGTTCCCGTGCTTTCCGGGGCTGACCACTGGTTATTTTCCGCGTCCAGAAGTTCATTGGATCTCAGATTCGTCTGGCTGTACGTATACTGGCGCAGGAATATCTTGCTGTCCCCGTTCACATGGAGATGGAACAGACCGGGATCCCCGTTCAGATCCGTCCGCAGATCTTTCTCAACGCCCCAGATGTCAGTTTTCACACGGGAGCCCCGGACCACCCCCATCACGCTTTGGGCATAGTTGGACGGCGCCGTCACCACCAGATTGGCCGCCTCTGCCGCCACGCCTCCGCAAAGCACTGCCGCCGCCATCATGGCAGCCGTTTTGGATTTACCTTTGGTACGCATATATGCCTCCTTTTATAATATACACAAATCCGGATATCCGGATCTGTAAAACGGACAGATATCAGAACTCATAGCGGACCGTGCCGTACCACGTCCGTCCCTGGATGGGATACTCCACATTCAGGTACCCGTAAGAGTTCGTGCCGAGGCAGACCCATCCTTTCTGCTTCGACGCCCGGTTGAAGATATCATTGCAGCCGAAGGCGATCTGCCATGCCTTGCCCGGCTTCACCTTGACGCCCGCATTGATGACGCTCAGCGAGGGATACGCGACCCCGTCATCCGTTTCGTCCCCCAGTTTATTGTATCTATACTCATTGATCGTATAGTAACTTGAGGTATAGTGCCACTCGCCAAACAGGGTAAACCGGGGATTCGGGAACCAGGAGAACCGCAGATTCCCTTCCCATTCCGGCTGGAAGGTCGGATATACTTCCCGGTACACCGCATCCCCCAGCGCCCACTCTTTATTCTGCCGCCGGAACGCCTTGATTTTCGTATAGGCGCCTTCCAGATCCAGGCTGAAATGGCCCCACTTCAGCCCTGTCTGCAGTTCAAATCCGTGTATATGCCCTTTTTGGTCATTGAAGTAGGATGCCCAGTCGGGTCCTGCCCGGTACAGGTAGAGCATCCGGTTCGCATGGCGCCAGAAGTAGGTCAGCGTAGCATAGGCGTCGGAATGGAGGAATTTCCCGTTCCACAGCGTACTGAAATCGAACTGGGTCCCGTACTCCGGCTGGGGGAACTTGGAAGCGGTCCCCCTCTTGTTGGCGGGAACCGGCAGGATGCCTGCCCCGTCCCCGGCAATTTCATACATATTGAGGAGGCGGAAATAGGTTCCCCCTGTCATGCGCAAGGTAAGATTGTCATTCACCTGTTTTTTGAGCGCCAGCTGCCAGGTGCCTTTCCCGTCCTGCTGCCTGTCCCGCGGCGTGATCCAGTGGAACCACCGCCATGCCGTATCGGCGAATCGTTTCCCGTCGCTGTAGCCCACGATGACTGACCGGTTATACCGCCAGGCGGGAGTCAGGAACCAGGTGCCTTTTTTGTCCAGCGTGATGGTGTCCTGGATCTGGATATTCCATATATTCTGGTCATACCGGTTCCGTATGGCGCCCAGAAGCGTGGAATAATCGGAATCGCCGAGCACTTTATCCATCAGGGATCCGTTCACGTGCATCCGCTCATGGGAGTAATTGGTCTGGAATTCGAGGAGCTGTCTGTTTCCCAGCTGGTAGGTGCCGTCGAGGAGGAAATTATACTTGCGGGAAATAAACCGGCTCCATTTGCGGAAAGGGACGTTTTCCCAATAGACCTGGTTCTCATTTAAGTGATACATATGTTCCACGTCATAGTATTTCTTCTGTTTCTGGAAATCCGCCGTCCAGCCCCATTCCAGGCGGCCGTTATGATGGCGGTTCTCCACCATCAGTTCGTTCGTGTAAAGGCGCTGCCGCTTCCCTTCCGCATAAAAGGCGTCATCTATCCAATCCACCGTGTAGCCGAGCGCCGCGTTCAGTGTGGTATTGCTGTATCCTGCCCACAGGCTGTCCGGCAGATGGCGCTTGATGCGGTTCCAGCTGCCCTTCACCATCCACTCGTCATTCTGCCATTTCACGATGGCGCTCGTATTCTTCCGGTCATTCCATCTCCGGTGCCGGTTTTCCGACATAGATTTGAGTTTTTCCACCCTCTTTTTTACATATTTGTGCCTTTCCACGATTTTTGTATACTCCTCAGACTGTTCCGGGTCGACATACTTCCCCTGCGACCACCATTGCGCATTATACTTGGCAAGCCGATCCGCCTCGTCCAAAAACTCCTTGTTATTCTCAAGAACCGCACCGTCCACGGCCGCTTTCACATCAGCATTTTCCGGCTCATAAAAATATGAAACTTTATTATTCCATGAATATTTGAGTTCATTAATTACATCTTGTTTCATACAAGCTTTAATCTGCGCTATTTTTTCCTCATCCCCGCCGGCTTTTTTGATCTGCTTCAACCAAAATTTATAATTTCGTTTAAACGTTTTGTCATGTTTCAGAAAATAATTTGTTGCCTCTTCCTGCGGAACCAGCTCCGCGTACTCGTCTTTCCAGGTCCGATCCATGTTCTTCCTTGCCTGGTCCATATGATATTGGTAGATTTCCTCTGCCAAGGCGCCGCTGCTGGCAAACGCCATCCAGTCCTCAACATTCCCCGCCTTATATTTATTTCTCGTTTCATCGGAAAGATGAGTAGAGTAATTCCTTAATGTACGCATAAGCCATGTCTTCTTGTCCCCACTTTTTTCATACCAGCCTAATTCTGTTTCATAACTTAGCATCTCATACTTTGCTTCTTTCTTGGATTCTTTGGAATTCATGACGTAATTTTTATAAGGGAAGTCGCCTTTGGCCGTTTCATGATTAAGCCCCACCATGAGGCTTCCGTTCCCCAGCGGCGACATCACTTCGAGCGAGGCGCTTTTGCCCCCGAAGGATGATTTCCCGATTTCCGCTGAGATATCAGCCTTTGCCGGTCTCTTGGTCACAATATTCACAACGCCCCCGATGAAGGTCCCCCCGAAACGGGCAGGGATATACCCGCGGTACACTTCGATACGCTCCACATTCTTCACCGGAATGGTGGAAATATCCACGGCTGCATCTCCCCCCAAATTGGTCAGGATACCGTCCACGAATACCCCGACCTGGGCCGCCGTAGAGCCGCGTACGGTGACGACCGTATACTGCCCCTTGCCGTTCACTTCGCGCACGTGGACGCCGGGAACCATTTTCAGAAAGTCCGCGAGATCTTTCTGCTCCCCTTTAAATTCCTCCGGACGGATGACCGTGACGGTACCAGGTGACAGTTTGGATTCCCAATCAGGGCGCTTCGCCTCGACGGTGACCCCTGCCATCCGGAAAGCCATGTCATCTTCTGCCGGCGCGGCCGGTATCTCCGCCGCCCGTACAGCCAGCCAAGAGGCAGGCATACTTATGGCAATCATGACTGCCATCCCCAAAAAATGCAGATTCTTTTCCCTTTTCATCATAAACTCCTCTCTCACTAAATGTCAGTGTCTCTTTCATGACCGAAAACTTCCCCCGGCAACTGCCCGTTTCCATCCCATATAAGACACTATACAGACCTGCAAAACTCCCATAAACCCATTCTCGCAGGGTCTTTATCTACCTTTTTCCATTGCGCTTCATCTCCATTCATTGCCACCGTATTTACTCATAACAAAAAGGCACAACCAAACTGAAATGAGAAAAATTTTTCCCATCTCTCATCCGGCTCATGCCTCGCGAGTCTTTTGATGATGAAATCAAACGGCACCCTGGCTCGGTTCATTGTCTGCCTGCCCCTCTGTGAAAGGACCACAGCAGGCCGACTTCCCTTACAGTTGCGAGACAGCTCCGGCTTTTCACCGGATTCCCCGTTATTAGATTCCGTTATCTTGTTTTTTAATTATCAGCTAATTGAATTCTATCATAGAATTTTTACATATTCAATTTTATTTTGTAACTTTTTGTGGATTTATTTAACCCCATCCAATGTTATTGATTCTTAAAAAAATGCAAAAAGAGTATCCCGGAGAAGCAATCCCGCCGGATACTCTTTTATCGTTCTGTCATTATTTCATATTTGCTTTTACAGCATCTGTCAGATCGATACCGCCATAAATAACGTCTCTCGCGTTGATGACCATATCTACGCCTTTATCTTTAGCCGCTTTCTCCACAGCCGCCCGGAATTTTGCCTGGATGGGAGCCATGACTTCATTTTCCTTTTGTGCCAGCTGCTGGTTCAGTTTCTGTCCGAGTGCCTGTTTATCCTTATCTGACATATTTTTAGATTGTTCATTGAACTGATTCTGTAATTTCTGCTGTTCAGAAACCACAGTCTTCCCTGCCTGCATAAAAGCCGGCGTGGAAGACAGGACATCCTCCACATTGACATAACCGGACGCTGCGTCAGCCTGCGCCATCATTCCAAGAGAAGCAGCTGCCATCATCATAGAAATAAGAACCTTTTTCATATGTAAACCTCTTTTCTAAAATAAAATACACATCTCTTTCACTCTTTATTTCTTCCAGAGCTTTTCCATAATTGTCGGATACACCGCATTTAAATGCCCCTGGATCTGGTTCAGGATCGCCACAACGAGCGGCGCATCAAAATGATCAAGCCCCGCAGGGATGCAGCAGGTCAGCAGCACGTTGCCGGCTTCATCCACACTGTATTTCAGCATACGGTACTGGTCATTCAACGCATTCAGCTCTTCACAAACGGTCGCTTTTTTCTCTTTTGTTACAATCGCTGCCGCCACCTGTACCTGGATGATCGTGTAAACACTGTCATCAAACAAAATCATGAAAGGAAGGTTCTGTCCGGCCACAGGAAGGTTACTGCGGAAAGCCTGGGAATGCACGTCATCCTTAAAATCCTGAATACCGAACCCGCTGATTTTCGCATCTTCCAGATGCTTCTTAAACAAAGCTACCTTTTCAATCCCCACCTTTACTTCCGGCACTGCTGTTTCCGCTTTTACCGTATTCTTATTCTCCGCCATTTTGTACGCTCCATTTCTCTGGTCACGCCAGAACTCAAATAATAATTCTGTGATATCCCTGTACACTTTTTCTTTTTCTTTCAAAGGAAGATTCCAGTCATTTGCCACATGGGCTTTAAAACGCAATAATTTGATTTCTTTCAGTAAATTCAGATATAACTGTTTGCTGACAGGAACAACATTGCCTTTTACCGCTTCCACCCGTTTAATCTCATCCTTTAGTTTGATCATGAATGATCTCTCCGATTTTTAAATACATTTGCTGATTATTTACTATCCTGCCGGCATTTGGGATAAATAAAAATCTGCGGGACAAGCCAGACAGTTACCGAATGTACAAGTATCTACTGCCCCCTATCCTGCAGGTCATTAGAAAATTGAAAACAAGCGGTATCCGACTGGGGACTCTCACCCTTCACGGCTGTAAAACAGTTCCGGATTTCCACCGGATTCTCCACAAAAGCCTTTCGACTTTGTCTTCTCTCTGAAATTATTCTAAACAAAGGTTGTTCAGATGTTATTATATTATCATAAGACATATACTATTTGCAAATTATTTTACTTTTTCTTTTCCTCTTATGGTAATTTTATTTTCATTATTTTTAAATTTTCATCTTGGATGCCAAGGGACGATAAATCCCTGCCGGGATTCCGACCGCTTTTTGCCTACCGGCAAAGTGTCACCCATGTCAAAACGTCATCCGGAAGGCCAGCAAAGAATCCATTACCATCACACTAAAGCCGGTAAGACGTCATAAAAGTAAATAGATTCTTCGCTCAGTGTCATATTGCTGCTTCCCATCTTTCTCACAAGATATTCTTACCCCTGCTCAGAATGACGGCGGACGGTAAGGCATCATCAGAATAATAGATTCTTCACTTAGTGTCATGTTGCCGTTTACCTGCTTTCTCACACAGCATTCTTGCCTCCGTTCTAATGACGGGGTACGGAAGTCGTCATAATGACAGAAAACGTTAAGCGTTATAATGACGAGAAACGAAAGACGTCATCCTGAACGCAAGCGAAGGATCTATTACCGTGATGGAGAAAAAGATAAACTGAAAAGGACTGCCTTCCCATACCCGGAAAGGCGGTCCTTTCGTTTCTTCTTATTCAGTTCTCATAGCAAAGTTTTGTTCCATTCCCCTTTCAAAAGCGTTCATCATCCTTAGAAGCTGAAGCGGATGCCTGCGTCTATTCTCCACTTGCTGGAAACATCAGCTCC
>ENA-OYXL01000684-OYXL01000684.1-human-gut-metagenome-genome-assembly--contig:-NODE-684-length-12028-cov-5.943874_pt1 | contig 12028 bp, 10 predicted proteins | sample MGYA00244845_ERZ653422 | MGnify/ENA primary metagenome ERZ653422 (study PRJEB26926, sample SAMN06164903) | human gut metagenome | biome: ENVO:00009003; feature: ENVO:2100002; material: ENVO:00002003... | reverse complement strand
CGTCGGCAGCGTCAGATGTGTATAAGAGACAGGCCGGAGAAGGCGCAGTATCAGCAGCTATTTCAAAAAAAGCAAGAGAGCAGCTTTCCATAATTCAGAAAAGTATGCATTATATAGAACTGTCTACCCATCCGGATTTTTCACAGGAATATATGAACCAGATGGATTTTGATGGAAGCGAGCGATAGAAAGGGAAAAAATGATAGAACTGATAGAGGTATTAAAAGCTGTATTATTTGGAATTGTGGAAGGCGTGACCGAGTGGCTTCCCATCAGCAGTACCGGGCATCTGATTCTGCTGAATGAAGTGGTCAAACTGAAAGTAAGTGATGAATTTTACAGCATGTTCGAGGTCGTGATCCAGCTGGGAGCGATTCTTGCGGTCGTTGTTTTATTCTGGAGCCAGATCTGGCCGTTTGGAAGAAAAAACAATGTAGCACCTTTGACAAAACGGGGACCGGGCGCATGGATCAAAACAGATATTTTTAAATTGTGGTTTCATATTCTGGTTTCTACCATTCCGGCAGCGGTGATCGGTGTTCTTGCGGATGACTGGGTGGAGGAACATTTTTACAATTACCAGATGGTATCTGTCATGCTGATTCTGTTTGGTATTGCGTTTATTCTGATTGAGAATTCCCATAAAGGGAAAAATTCCAGAATCAATTCGCTTGCAGATATCGGTTACGACACGGCACTTTTTATCGGTCTGTTTCAGCTGATCGCTGCAATCTTTCCGGGAACCTCCCGGTCTGGTGCAACGATTGTCGGAGCACTTTTGATCGGAGTGTCCAGAACCGTTGCGGCAGAGTATACGTTTTTCCTTGCCATTCCGGTTATGTTTGGTGCCAGTATCTTAAAGATTGCGAAGTTTGGACTGGATTTTTCGACATCCGAGGTCGTTATCCTGTTTGTGGGATGTGTCATTGCATTTGCGGTTTCCCTGATTGTTATCCGTTTTCTGATGGGATATATTAAAAAACACGATTTCAAGGTGTTTGGATATTACCGGATCATTCTTGGCATTTTTGTGCTGGCGTGTGGATTTTTAGGAGCATTACATGCTTAAACTATATATCCGGCCGGTTTGTCTCCTGCGTCCGGAAGAAGAGGTGGCTTCGCTGTCTCTTCTTGTGGAGAGCCGCAGGGAGAAAGTAAGAACAATAAAAGGAAAAGAAAACCGCAGCAGATCCATAGCGGCGGGTCTTCTGCTCCGGCATATGCTGCTGGAAGAACAGATCCCTTATGCCGAAGAATCTTTTGGGCTGGAAGGACATGGAAAGCCGCGTCTGAAAAAAGATGGGGTTTTCTTTAATTTAAGCCATGCGGGAGCATACGCAGTGGGAGCACTGTCGGATGTCCCGGTAGGTGTGGATGTGGAACAGCAGAACCGTTTTTGGCAGGAAGCCCGTAATCAGAAGCTGGCAAAGCGGATATTAACGGAAGCGGAATGGAACTGGTGGAAAGATGCCGGGGATGATCCGCAGGAACTGCTCCGGTTCTGGACAAGAAAAGAAAGCTATGTGAAAATGACCGGGGAAGGAATGACAAAGGCATTTCATACCGTGGATACCCTGCATGGGAAATACTATAAAGAAATTCCGCTGGGAACCATAAAAGACAGATATCTGATCAGTGTCTGTACGCAGGAAGATAGGACTTGCGATTTTGTATGTAAAATGTTAGATTAATATCTGGAGGCAGAATATGCATGATGAATTAACAAAAAAGGATATTGAAAAAATGGAGGCAGAGATTGAACACCGGAAGCTGGTGGTTCGGAAGGAAGCCCTCGAAGATGTAAAAGAAGCACGTGCCCAGGGAGACCTGAGCGAAAATTTTGAATATAAGGCAGCCAAAAAGTTCAAAAACGAAAATGAAAGCCGTATCCGTTATCTGGAAAAAATGATCAAGACAGCAGTGATTGTTTCTGAAGACTCTCCGGAAGATGAAGTTGGAATGAACAATACCGTCGATATTTATTTTGAAGAGGACGATGTGACGGAAACATATAAACTGGTGACAACAGTCAGAAGCAATTCACTGAAAAATCTGATCAGCAGGGAATCACCGCTTGGCGCAGCTATTTTCGGGCATAAAGTCGGAGATCGCTGTGAAGTTCATGTAAATGATAATTATTCCTATTTTGTGCAGATTAAGCGTATTGTCAATACTATGGATGACGGCACAGATGAGCTTCGAAAATTTTAACAACAGGAGAAAAATATGAAAGTATCGGAAATTTTAAAGAAGAATGAGGTGACAATCTCATGTGAGATTTTCCCGCCAAAACAGGGAGCACAGCTGCAGAATTACAAGGCAATCGCAGCAGAAATCGCAAAGTTGAAACCGGCATATATCAGCTGTACATATGGAGCAACCGGCGGAACGAGTGATTATACCGTAGAGATCGCAGATGCGATCAACTCTTATGGGGTGCCGGCAATCGCACATCTGACCTGCGTCTCTTCCACAAGAGAAAAGGTACATACTGTAATCCATGAGCTGAAAGAGCGCGGAATCGAAAACATCCTTGCACTTCGCGGGGATATTCCGACAAACACGGATTTTCCGCTTCCGGATCAGTATCACCATGCGATTGAACTGATCCGCGAGATCAAAGAGGCAGGAGATTTCTGTATCGGCGGTGCATGTTATCCGGAGGGACATCCGGAGGCTGCCAATATGAATGAAGATCTGGATCATCTGAAAGAAAAAGTGGATGCAGGCTGTGAATATCTGACCACACAGATGTTTTTTGATAATAACATTTACTATCGTTTTCTGTATAAGGCACTTGCCAAAGGAATTGATGTTCCGGTGACCGCCGGAATCATGCCGGTTACCAATGCAGCACAGGTGAAGAGAACGATTTCCCTGACCGGAAATCTGGTTCCTGCAAAATTCTTAAGTATTGTGGATCGTTTTGGGGACAACCCTGCAGCCATGAAACAGGCTGGAATTGCCTATGCAACCGAGCAGATCATTGATCTGATTGCCAATGGAGTCAACCACATTCATATTTATTCCATGAATAAACCGGATGTCGCAGCGGCGATCATGAATAATCTGTCACAGATTTATGTGAGAGAGCAGGCATAAGAATGAAGAAAAAGGAAGAACAGCTGGTCCGTAAAGTGACCGATATGATACAAAAAACGCGGGAAGGAAAACTGCACTGGGATATTCAGTGCCAGACTACCGAGTACAACGATCCGGCGAAGAAACCAGTGGAAACCGAAGAGGGAGAGACATGGGTGATTGATGAGTGTTTTGTTTCCTATCACTGTATGGATCAGGAAAAAGAATTTCTATTGGTTTCTTATGAGCAGATCTACACCTGCGGAGAGAAAAAGAAGTCCTGCAATTTGATTTTTCTGCCACCGCTTGGCATCCGCTTCTTCGATGTGGATGTTTTAGCTCCGTATGCAGTGGAGGCGGATCAGATGCTGATCTACGAAGTACATATGCTGTGGCTGACCGTGCTTGAGCAGTATAAAAAAGATCCACAGAGCATGGAACTGGATGTGACAGGGCGCGAGCTGGTACTGCAGCAATAAAAATGAATATACAATGTGTATAATAAGTTGAAAAAACCTCTGGAATTTTTAGACAAAATTTCCAGAGGTTTTTTGGCAGTTTTTCCAACTTTATTTCGTATACATTTTCAAGTATAATGAAAGACGAAAAAACCCGAAAAATCATTCAAAAGGAGGAAAAAATGGGAGAGAGAAGGTTTTCAACAAAGAACCGTTTTGTAAGTTTTTTACTTGCAATTGCGATGGTTCTGACACTTTTGCCGATTGGGGCGGTACAGGCAAAAGCAGAAGGCAGCAGACAAATTATTATGCACTTCAAAAATTCTACAAATTGGGAGGCTGTTTATACGAAAATAGCCGAAGGAGATAGCTGGACGGCTGTTGATGGTTATGGTTATGCAAATAGCTGGCCAGGAGCTGAAGTAGAAAAAGATTCTGCAAATGAAGGCTGGTATAGCTTTACAATTAGCACAAATTCAGAGAAGGAATTCCATTGTATATTTAATAATAAAGGAAATGGAAAACAAACAGGTAATATTGGATTTACGGCAAATGGTTCTAAAGTAGAAAAGTGGGTTACTGGCGAACAAGAGGAAACGGTAATCGAGGATCAGGCACCGGAAGGATGGAAGGAATCTACAAGCAGCGCACCGGTAAAACCGGTTATAAAAGTACAGAGTCCGGTTGTACATGAGGACCGTACAGTTACATTTAATCTGGATGCAACAGGCGAATATAAAGATGCAGAAGATGTTCGGCTTATGGGAACTGTCGCAGGAACGAACTGGGATAATGGATTATCAATGAAAAAGGAAGGAGATAAATTCACCGTAACAGTTCAAAAACAAAATCCAGGAATATATGGGTATAAGTATAAAATTGGGACTAGCTGGATCACAGACCCTGCAAATGATGCCATGACAGACGGCAATAGTAGATTAGTAGTTCCGGGACTTGAATCAAAAAATATGGAAGCTTTGGCTGGTAAGGATCTCGAACTTCCGAAAACATTAAAGCTTTATGGCGATGATGGAACAAGCAGTGATGAAACAGTTTCATATACATTAAAAGACCCTTCTTTAAGTGATAAGGTTACATTGAAAGATGAAACAATCAATGTGAAAAAAGGCAGTGGAATAAAAACTGTTGATTTAATTGCAACCGCTGGAAATGAAAAGTCCGATGTTACCGTTAACGTTGTACAAAAGCAGTATAAAGTAACAATTAATATGTATTCTCCAGATTTTGAAATGAAATCTGGTGTATCTGATGTATATATATATAATAAAAATGGTGCTGAAAAGGAATTTGTTCCTTTAAATAATACAATAGAAGACACAGAAAATAATGTGACTTGGTTACAGGGAACAACTTATGTTTCGTTTAATTCGCTTGGGATTATTGGAAGACCAACGGCGGGGTCATGGGATGGACAGGATAGTAATCAGTATTATGTTATTAATGAGGAAAAATCAGAAATAACCTTATGGTATGTGTTTGGGAAAAAACCGGTTATAGAAAAACCGGTCATTACCAAAGCAGATCCAAGGTATCTGTGTCTGGAATACGAAAATGATACTTTGACAACCACTCCGGAGTTTTATTCATGGACTACTGGTATTGAAGAGAAAGTACGCAAACCATTTGAATCTGATGGGAACGGAAAATGGAAGATCAAAGTTCCTGTTAAATCAACTTGCACGAAGGTTGATTTCGTGGTTGTGCTGGATCCTTCCGGCTCTGACTGGATCAAGGATGGAGGAGATCACTCCATTGCATTTCCACAAGAGCAGAACGTTGTATGCGCAAGCATGAAAAAAGGGGAAGAACCGGTATTAAGTGCTCCATACAATAAGGGATATGAAGTCCTTCCAAAAGAAAATAAGATTGCATTTTATTATCGGGATGATAACGCTTTAATTGATGATAAGCTTGCAGATATGAAGGTATCTGTAGATATCAATGGTACGGAATATGAAATGACTTATAATGCTGGGAATAAGCGTTTTGAGTATAACTATAACAAACTGGAAAGCGGATGTACATATTATCGTTATAAAGTCGGGGATGAATATATTTTAGATAAATATAACGATAAGCAGGAACAAAAAGAGGGAAACGATTATTCTTATATTGAGTATTATAAGCTGAATGCCACTATTCAGGCAGAGGTAATGAATGCGTCATTTAATTATAATGAGAATAATGTCGTAAAATTTACTGTAAATCAGGATGAGAATGATACAAAGAAGATGGAAGTTGCATCTGCAAGTATTGATATTTCTTCTTTAGGTGGAAGCAGTACATTGGCAATTGTACCGGATTTGCAGGCGGTAACTATATCAGCCACAACAGATACTTCGCTAGGTAAGAAAACATTGCCAATTGTTGTAACAGATCAGTATGGAAATGAGTATTCAACAAGTGTACAGGTTGAAGTGACTGCTCGAACCAGAAAAAATGCGAAAGATTTTGATTGGGATGAATCCGTTATTTATTTTATGGTAACGGACCGCTTCTTTGATGGAAATGAATCAAACAATACAGCAAGCGGAGCAAAGACTTACGGAAAGGATAATGCAGGTCTGTATCATGGTGGTGATTTCGCAGGAATTACACAAAAGTTAGACTATTTAGAGGATTTGGGAATTAATACAATCTGGATTACTCCTATTGTAGAAAATATTCCGGGAGTTACGGTAACTGACACGGGAAAAGAAGATGTTCCGTACAATGCTGCATACCATGGATATTGGGCAAGCGATTTTACAAAACTGAACCCAACGCTTGGAACAGAAGAAGAATTCCAGACATTGATTGATCAGGCACACAGCCGTGGAATCCGTATTATGGTAGATATTGTGGTTAACCATGCCGGATATGATACAGAGTTTGGCAATATGATCCGGAGTGGGGACGATGTTGTATCCGGAAGTGACCAGAAAGATTCATTAAGCAATTTACCAGATTTCAGAACAGAAGACCCAGCAGTCAGTGCACAGCTTGTAGAGTGGCAGACGCAGTGGGTAAAGGATTTTGGTATCGATTATTTCCGTGTGGATACAGTTAAACATGTGGAAAATGATACATGGGCAGAGTTAAAGAATGCTTTGACCAAAACTGATCCGAATTTTAAGATGATTGGAGAGTATGCAGGAGGAGGTTATGCTTCTAACGGTAATACATTAGGAACCGGCGAAATGGATTCTGATCTGGATTTCGATTTTAATGATCAGGCAGCTAATTTTGTAAAAGGAAATATTTCTTCTGTAGAAAATTTCCTGGCATCCAGAAACAGTGCGTTAAATAATACTTACATGACAGGACAGTTTCTTGGAAGTCATGATGAAGATGGATTTAAGCAGAAACTTTTGGATGGTGGAATGAAAGAAGATGCAGCAACTGCAGCATCCATGGTCGCTGCAAGCCTGCAGATTACGGCAAAAGGACAGCCAGTTGTTTATTATGGGGAAGAGATTGGCCTGACAGGATTAAATAATTATCCATATCAGACAAATCGTTATGACTTTGACTGGTCAATGGTAAACAATGACAATAAGACCTATCAGCATTATAAGAAGATGCTTTCCATCCGTAATGCATACACAGATGTATTTGCAAGAGGTGACAGAAAAACGATCGTGGCATCCGATGAAAAAGGCTATGATATTGTATCCAGAAGTTATCAAGGAACTAAATTATATGTTGGTTTAAATATCAAGGGTGCTGCACAAACTGTAGAAGTTCCGGTAAGTGAAAGCAACGGAACAATTTTGAAAGATCTGTATTCCGGAACATCATATACCGTAAACAATGGCAAGGTAGAAGTAACCATTCCTGCAGCTGCAGACGGTGGAACCGTTGTTTTGAAAAAGAACTCTTCCGGCGGAAGCTCATCCAGCAGTGGAAGCACAACAACCGAAACCAAGCCTTCGGAGGATATTAAGAAAGACACAACGACGGAGATTACTGTTCCATCAGAAAAACTTCCGGCAGGAACGAAAGCAACCGTAACCGTTACCAAGAGTGGGGATGGAAAGGTTACAGCAGAGGCAGCAGTAGAAGCAGCCGGAAAGACTACCAAAACCGGTGTGAAGGCAACCGTAAATGCGGATGTAATTAAAGCTGTGACAGAAGCTGCCGGAACGAAAGACGTAACCATCACACAGGAAGTCAAGAAAGCGGACGGAACAACCGCATACACCTTACAGGTAAATGCAGCAGATGTCAAAGCAGGTGCAAAACTTGCCGTAATGAAGAAAGATGAAAAGACCGGGGAACTGGTTCTTGTAAACCAGAAAGCTTACAAGGTCGCAAAGGATGGTTCTGTCTCACTGACATTTAAGGGTGAGGGAACTTATGTCGTAAAGACACAGGCTGAGGTAAAGGCTCAGGCAAAGCAGATCGCAAAAACCGTTAAGCCAGCAAAGACCACAGTAAATGTTGCTACAAAAAAGACAACCGTATTTAAATGGAACAAGAAGCTGAATATGGAAAACGTGGCAAAGATTACCTATAAGTCTTCAAAGAAGTCTGTGGTTTCCGTAAATAAAAATGGAAAGATTACTGGAAAGAAGAAAGGAACCGGAAAAGTGACCGCAGAGGTTACATTAAAAGACGGAACCAAAAAAACAGTAAGGATGAAGGTAAAGGTGAAATAAGCCAGAACCTTAAAACAATAGTTTTATACTCATTTTCTGCCATAGGGCTTACAGGGGGAAACCTCTGTAAGCCCTGATTTTATTAGACAACCAGGGGCTGCTGTGTTATACTCATTATGCTTTAGGAGGATGTAAAATGAAAAAATCATATGCAGTAATCACCGGTGCAAGCTCCGGAATCGGTAGGGCATTTGCAAGACAGCTTGCGGCAGAAGGATACCGTCTGGTACTGGTTGCGCGAAGAGAAAACCGGTTGCAGGCACTGGCAGAGGAATTAAATAAGAGTGGGACAGAAAGCATGATTATCACGGCGGATCTGTCCGAAAAAGAAGCGTGTTACCGTCTGATGCAGCAGCTGGAACCGGTTCCGGTCGGGATATTGATCAACAATGCGGGATTCGGTGATTGCGGCAGTTTTTTGGAGACAGATGCAGACAAGGAAATGCAGATGATTGATGTGAACGTCAAGGCCATGCATCTTTTGATGAAACTGATGCTTCGCCGCATGGAAAAGCAGGAGGGCGGTTACATTTTAAATGTCGCTTCTTCGGCAGGACTGCTTCCGGCAGGCCCGTATATGGCCACCTATTATGCGACCAAAGCCTATATGGCGAGTCTGACGCGGGCAGTGGCGCTAGAACTGAAACAGAGAGGCAGCCGGGTATATGTAGGGGCATTGTGTCCGGGTCCGGTGAATACGGAATTCAATGAAGTGGCAAATGTTGAATTTGCACTGGCCGGAATCACACCGGAGTATTGCGCCGGATATGCATTAAAGCAGATGAAAAGACGCAAAGTGCTCATTGTTCCGACGACTGAAATCAAGGCAGTAACGATATGCGGAAGATTTATTCCGCAAAATCTGCTGATCGCAATTACTGCACATCAGCAGAAGAAAAAGCTGAAAGCAGAGGACATATAAAATGGAAGAAATTAAAATAGGCTCTCATGTGGGAATGGCAGGAAAAGAGATGTTTCTGGCATCCGTGAAGGAAGCGGAGCGTTATGGGGCAAATGTGCTGATGCTCTACACAGGGGCACCGCAGAATACCCGGAGAAAAGAAATCAAAGACTTAAATATTGAGGCGGGCTGGGAGTATGCCACAAAGGCTGGAATCCGGGAAATCGTGGTTCATGCACCGTATATCATCAATCTTGCCAATACGGTAAAGCCGGAGACATTTGAGCTTGCTGTGGAATTTTTGGAAAAAGAGATCCGGCGCACGGCTGCCATGCGCAGTAAAATTCTGGTACTGCATCCGGGATCTGCATTAGACGCGGGGGCGGAGGCAGGAATTGCACAGACTGTCCGGGGACTGAATATGGTGCTTGATGCCAACGGGGATGATGTGTTTATTGCGTTGGAAACGATGGCAGGAAAAGGCAGCGAGATTGGAAGAACGTTTGAAGAGATTAGGGCAATCTATGACGGAGTGCACAAAAAGGAACGGTTAAGAGTCTGTTTTGACACCTGTCATGTGAATGATGCCGGCTATGATCTGGTGCATGATTATGATGGCGTGTTCGAGACTTTTGATAAGGTGATCGGGCTGGATCAGATTGCGGTTTTTCATATCAATGACAGTTTAAATCTCCTGGGAGCACATAAAGACCGTCATGCAAACATTGGAAAAGGAACCATTGGATTTGAACCATTGTACCGTCTGGTTCACGATCCGCGCTTTGTGGAAATCCCGAAGATTTTAGAGACACCGTGGCTTTGTGCCGAGGGAGAGACCAAAAAGACGATTCCGCCATACAAAGAAGAGATTGCACAGCTTCTTGCAAAATAATAAAGAGGAGAAGGATTATGAATGTTAAACAACAGGGAATTTCCGGCTATTGGTTAAAGGTGATCGCCGTGGTTTCCATGCTGATTGATCACACGTCAGCCGTTATTTTAGAACAGATTCCGGGACTGGAAGCCCCCGCATTTTTCATGCGCATTATTGGAAGAGCTGCATTTCCGATTTACTGTTTTCTTCTGGTAGAAGGATTTTACCATACACGCAGCAGGGCAAAATATGCGGGAAGGCTTTTTTTGTTTGCACTGATTTCCGAGGTTCCGTTTGACCTGGCATTCAGCAGGAGAATGTGGGATTTTTCCAGCAACAATGTCTTTTTTACTTTGCTGTTCGGACTTTTGGTGATCTGGGGTGTTGAAGGGATAAAACAGAAGTTTGTGGCGGATGTTTACGGGGAAAAAGCAGCAGCCATCCGTGTGATTCTTATCATTGTGACAGTTGCAGCCGGGGGATTTCTGGCACTTCTTTTCCGTACAGATTACGATTTGTCGGGAATTGTGACAATTTTTGCAATTTACATGTTTTATCCGAAGAAAGTGAAGGGAATGGGTATCGGTGTTTTTGTTTTAACCCTGCTGGCAAGTATCATTGAAGCGGCAGCATTTCTGGATATGATACCGGTTTATTTTTACAATGGAACCAGGGGAAAACAGATGAAATATTTCTTTTATATATTCTATCCGGCACACCTGTTTCTTCTTGCCATGATCGCACGGGCAATGGGACTTTGGGCTTAATATTTTAAGAAGATGTTACGATTCTTATGAAATTCTTATCTTTTTCAGATACAGCTTGCGTTCCTGAAAAAGCGGGAGTACAATGCAGACGAAATGAAAGACAGATAGGAATGGAGGTCTTGGATGATGAGACAAAAATCTTGGAATCAGTTTAAAAAAACAATGGCTGCCTCGACACTGGCAGGAGCGATCACTTTTACAGGGTGTGCGGTGATGCCTTCGGTTACAGCTTTTGCAGATACAACAGAACAGACCGGTCAGGTATCGTATGATAATGAGGTGATGCCGATCCACACGGACGTGAAGACGGAGGCAAAACCGTTGATGAAGGGTACGTCATGTACGGTTTCGGATGGAAAGAACCTGTATTATGCGTTTGAAATGATGGGTGTGCGTATGGGAATTATGAAATACAACACCAAAACAGGCAAAAAGAGTGAGGTATATTCCTACAAAATAGGGAAAAACAAAAAGGGAAGCAATGGTTTTTCCCAGTTATCTGTGGATAAGAAATATATTTATGCAACCTGGGACCGTTACTATGGAACCGATGCAACGAAAGAATATATTTACCGGATCGCTAAAGACGGGAAATCCGCAAAGAAACTTGCGATCGGACGTGATCCACAGCTTGTAGATGGACGGATTTATTATCTGGCACTGAAAAGTAAAAGTGAAGATGGCATGAATTATTCGGAAGATACCGGAACCGTTATGAGCATGAAGACGGACGGAACGGATAAAAAGAAAGTTGCACAGATTGTAAACAGCGGAGATGCTTATCGGTATTCCCTGTTTCAGAGTGAGGGAAAGATTTACTATACCAAGGAAAACGAGAACAAGACATTTTATGATCTGGAGGGAAACAGTTATCAGAGAGAGGCCTTTGCGGTTAAGGATGAAAATTATCTGAGTGTTTCACTGGAAGCTGTCAATGATGGAACGTATACCTATAGTACGACAGGAAAGGATCGGTACATGCAGACGAAACTCTACCGGACAGATAACAGGACGGGAAAGAAAAACCTTGTGGCATCCTTTAAACTTGGCATTGAAAAATACTCGGTTTGTGGAAATTATGTATTCGTGGAAGCAAATGTTCCGTACAAGGGAGCTGATGTGACTGAGAAACTTGCAGTTTACTGCTATAAGGCAGATGGCAGCAGCAAAGTAAAGCTTGCTTCCTGGTTTCCGGCAGAATAAAATCCGGGTAACAATCGAAAAAATAAAAGGGGCTGTAAAAAAACTCCCCTGACAGAAAAATCGCCCAGACCGTGAGGTCTGAG
>ENA-OYXL01000675-OYXL01000675.1-human-gut-metagenome-genome-assembly--contig:-NODE-675-length-12105-cov-5.336432_pt1 | contig 12105 bp, 9 predicted proteins | sample MGYA00244845_ERZ653422 | MGnify/ENA primary metagenome ERZ653422 (study PRJEB26926, sample SAMN06164903) | human gut metagenome | biome: ENVO:00009003; feature: ENVO:2100002; material: ENVO:00002003... | reverse complement strand
TACACTTATGCGATCGTCGGCAGCGTCAGATGTGTATAAGAGACAGGATTATACTGGATCTGATCTTCCATTCCCATTACAACATCCAAATTTCGAAGTCCCATGTCTGTATCAAGCATGATGACTTTTTTATCTAACCGTGAAAGTCCTGCGCCAATGTTGGCAATTGTTGTAGTCTTGCCAACACCGCCTTTTCCTGAAGTGAAAACAATTGCTTCACCCATGAAATAAACCTCCTGTTAGTTTAAATTGTAATCTATGTGACTAATCGGCAACAGAGTTTCTTATGTTACCGTTGGCACCGGCTGCTTTCATTTCCTTGATATCTTTCATCGATGTTTCTTTATAGTAATATGAAATTACATTTCTTGCCGCAGTTGCCGCATTATGCGAATTGTAACCGTTGGCAATTCGTACTGCGATGGTAATTTCCGGATCATCATATGGCGCATAACCAACAAACAGACCATGATTGGCATGTCCGTCCTGCTGTGCCGTACCGGTTTTTCCGGCAACCGGAATATCAAATCCCTGGAAGCGGTCCATGGTAGAAACCACTTCGCGCATGCCGGAATGAATGGCATCCCACTGGCTGCTTGTTAAGGTGTCCGAAATATCTTCATAGTCGGCCTTATATTTTTTGACCGTCTTTCCATCTGCATCCACGATTTTATTCATCAGCTGATAATTATATTTTTTGCCGGAGGCCACGGCTGTTACATAGCGGGACAATGCAACGGTGGTATAGTTGTTATCACTCTGTCCAATGGCAGCCATAACCGGATATTTTGTCGCAACAGATGATTTGCTTTCCGAAATCTCCAGTCCTGTTTTTTGATCCAGGCCATAGATATGTGCATATTTCTGAATCAGATCAATACCGTTGGCATCATTATAAGATCCTGTTTTTTTCTGTGCCAGCCGGTTGCCGACCGTATAGAAAAAGACGTTACAGGAATCCCGAATTGCCTCGAAAACATTGTCAAGTCCGTGACTGCCCGGATAAATCCAGCATTTTGGTTTGTTACTGATGTCATTATAAATTCCGGTACACCGGATCTGGTCGGATGTCGTAATCACGTTTTCTGCCAGACCGGCTGTTGCGGAAACCAGCTTAAAGGTGGAACCGGGTGCGGTCTTCTGCTGCGTCGCATAATTGAGCAGCGGAGAAGATTTATCATGCTGCAGAGATGCAAAATATTCCGAATCCACACCATTGGCAAGTTTGTTGCTGTCATATCCGGGATAACTTACCATGGCACGAATTTCCCCTGTTTTTTCATCCGTCACCACACAGGAACCGATACATGGTTCAAGTGCAAGCTGTGCAGGCGTAATCTCAATGTTGTAAATCTTTTTCATGAGAAAATCCCGTGGAGACAACGATCCGTTTTTCAATTTGTTTACGGTTGCATCATCATAATCCAATACTCCCTGATCGAACAGAATCAGACAGAGCTGACGCGGGGAGATTTCGCCACGTGTAATCATATACTGGTATATAATTTTGGAAAATTCCGTATCTGTCTTAATGTTCTTTAGAATATACTTGCATAATGCATCATATACTTCTGTTGAGTCCGCATATTTTTCATCGACATTCAGCTGACTGATATCAATCCAGTGCTGTGTGATACAGTAATTTAAATACTCTTTCGGGCTGATTTTCTGGTCTTTCCATTTCTGGTAAACAGAATCACTGGTATCAATCTCATTTTTTAAGAGTACCTGATCGTCTTTTAACATGGAAATGATGTAAGTAAATTCATCCAACACTTCATCCGACATTGTATTCAGTGCTTCCGGTGAACTGGTCAGTTCCTGTTTTATTTTGCCAAGCGTTGTCTTCTGCCGGGATTTAAAAACACTTAACACACTTTTTTCCGTGTCAGAGGCTTTCGATTTTGAAAAATGCTCTGTGTTGATGACACTGTTGCCAATCAGAGCCGTATACACATCGTTGATCGGAATCTCCCCTGATTTGATATTGGAATACACAATCGCCGCAATCTCATTCTGCAATGCCAGATAGGTAGCTTTCTGCAGATCTGCGTCGATACTCAGATACAGGTCATCTCCGGCTACGGAATCGGTGCTGCTGATAATTTCGGAAATTCTTCCTACATTATCAATATAAAATTTCTGCTCTCCGTTTTTCCCACGCAGATAGGTCTCGTAATACTGCTCCAGCCCGGCTTTTCCGACGGTGTCATTCTGGGTATAATCTTTATTCTTTTTGTGCAGTGCCGTATACTCCGACTCTGAAATCGGTCCGGTGTATCCGATGATTGATGAAAAATATTCACTGTAGTTATATTTCCGGATCATATCTTCGTTGACGGAAATGCCGCTTAGTGTGTCCATGTGCTCATTTACATAAGCAACGGTCTTGTCCGATACATCGGTTGCGATTTTTACTTCCTTGTATCTTGCAAAGCGGTTTCCAAGCATGGCATAACGAACAACAACGATACGGTATGCCAGATCCCCATCATATTTCGAACTGATGCCAAAGTTGTCTTTTCCCATCAGATATTCCATAATCTGTTCTGCGGTTGCATTTGCCTCATCGATTCCGGTCTCCTTGTCATATTCAAGATCATCGGCAGAGCCTTTTCCGAAAACATCCGCACGAAAACGGTTCAGCGAGGAACCGGATACATTAAAGCTGTATGTACCGTCTTTTTTCCGGTCAATTTTGAAATCATTATTCAGCGTTTCACCATTATTCTTTAAAACCGTAAGAATCTCTGCAAGTTCTGCATTGACAGCCTTGTTTTTTTCTTTTGTGCTTGAATAGGTTGTACTGTCATTGATGGAAATGGAATATGCAAGTTCATTGTAAGCCAGAAGCTTTCCGTTTTTGTCATATATATTTCCACGTGCCGCATTGATCGGCTGCTTCATCTGAATCTTTAAAGAAAAGTTTTCCTGATAAGACTTTCCGTTGACGACCTGAAGGGTAAAGATTCTTGCAAGGATAATTCCGAAAAATACGATAAATACCGCGGCAAGCACAAAAAGGCGCGAACTGAAAAATTTCTTCAGAAAATCTTTGATATCATAACTCAAATTTTATAGCTCTCCTTTTCTCGTGTTCCTCAAGTTTCTGATTAATCTTGAGAAGAATAAAATACAAAAAGATGGTTATCACCATGGTATAAACAAATTCCGGCAGTATGACGGATGTAAAATAATACCAGAAAGAAAACCGGCTGCGCATAAAAAACATAACGATATAGATCATCAGGTTATTTACGATATCACTCGAGCCGATCAGAATCATCGGAAGCTTAATATCATCCGGGTAAAATCTTTTTTTGAACAATCCGTTGATGTAACCGATGTACATATAAAGTAAAGCATATCCTCCGAGATAAAACCCAAAAAATATGTCGATAAGCAATCCACAAAAGAATCCAACCCACAGCCCTTCTTTTTTCCCACGCATGAGTCCAAAAGAAGACACCACAATAATCAGCAGATTCGGACCGATATTGGCAAATGTCAAAGCTCGAAAAACGGTTGTCTGTAAGAGAAAACAGATTGCTATAATAATAAAAAGCACAATTTTTCTACGCATTTCCTACTCCTGTGATTTTTGTGTTTCGGTATTGTCCTGTGTTTCTGTCTGAGTATCGGATGCCTTCTGGGAAGACAGTTCCTTTTCTCCGGTGTCTTTGAGTGTCGTAATGACAAGCACCTCCCGCAGATGCTGGAAATCAACGACCGGCGTAATGGTTCCCGATTTTGTCAGGTTATTTGCATTTTTTTCAATGGAGGCAATGTATCCAATCAGAATTCCTTCCTGATACTGATCCGACACATAAGAAGTCACGACCGGATCGCCGACCTTTACCTTATCATCTTCATCCCGGAGTTCTGTAAATGGTAACACTTTATCCTGATTCATGGACTTTAAGCTGCCACCGACATTGAAATTATCTTTTGTGGTCAGAACCATGGAACTTACATTACTAGAATCATCGATGATGCTTCGCACCTTGGCAAAATTCGGACCGACGTCTGTGACGATTCCGACCAGACCGCTTCCGGCAATGACGTTCATGCCTTTTTTGATGCCTTCTTTGGAACCTTTGTCAATCGTAAAACTTGAAAACCAGTTGGTTCCGTCCATGGCGATCACATTTGCTGCGACCTTCTGATATCCGGAATATTTATCATCCAGATCCAGAAGTTCCCGGTAATTATCCAGTTCGTATTGTTCGAGCTTTGTGACGTTTAACTGATTGGTCAGATCGTCTACCTGATTTTGAAGCTTTTTGTTTTCTTTTAAAACTTCTCCAAGTGTTTGAAAGTCATTTGCTTTTCCTGAAATCCAGGAACCGGCATTGTTGATTCCCTTCTGCATCGGAACAAATACATATCCGGCAACTGAATTTAAAGGACCTCCGGAAAGATTAAATACCAGACTCGTAAACAGAGCAACAATACACACGCCGGTAAGGATCAGCAAAATATATTTACTTGAAAGATGCTTTTTCTTATTGCGAAAACTGCGAAATTTTTTCATAAAATCCTCGAATCCTTGTTTCTTACTTTAACGTAGTATTTTTCATGCTGAATGGAATCCGTTTATATTTGGAGTCCGTAGCAATCTTTGAAAGACCGCGGACTGCGCTCTCTTCCGGATTCTCACAGGTATTTACTTTAATATTTGTAATCTGTGTAAACAACTGGTCAAGATCTTTGATTTTTGATCCGCCGCCTGTGATATAAATACCTGCATAGATAATATCCCTGGCAAGTTCCGGTGGTGTTTTCTCCAGAATCAGTTTGATAGACGAACAGATCGATTCAAGATTTGCTTTGATTGCTTCATAGACAACCTCTGCGGTAATTTCACGTTCCACCGGAAGACCGCTTACGACATCCAGACCAACAACGGTCATCGTTTCCTGTCTTCCCGGAAGTCCGCTTCCAAGCTCTTCTTTTAATGCTTTGGCGGTTTTCTTTCCGATCACAAGGTTAAATTCCCTGCGGATATAGCTGATGATAGACTCATCGAGACGATTGGACCCGAAATGCATCAGATCACTGAGTACAAGTCCTCCGAGAGAAATCACAGAAATTTCGATCGTGTCTGCTCCCATATCCACGACCATGACTCCGGTAGGCTGATTTACATCAATCCCAAGTCCAACGGCATCTGCAAGTGGTTTTTCACAGAGCATAACGTTTTTCGGACGAAATTTGCTTTTATAAAAAAGTTCAAAGAATGCACGTTTTTCTACATCGGTAATGTCTGTCGGTACTGCGACAAGAAATTCTGCATTCTTTACTCTTCCTTTTAATTTTTTCTCAATATAATCAAAAATCATGGTCTGCAGAAAATTGTAATCTGCGATCACTCCCGTAGAAACCGGAAACGTAACGTTGATGCTTTCCGGTGCTTTTTCATACATTGCATAGGCATCATCACCATACGCATAAATCTGCGTTTTGTTGATAATGGCAATGGTGTTTTTTTCAGATACCACTTTTCCACTGGATTTACTGAATACTTTAAAATTACATGTACCGAAGTCAATACCATAAATATTGTTACTCATTGTCTTCTCCCTTTTCTTGTGTTATAACAATTTATTTTCGCGAAAACTGAAATACTGCTGATCTCCGATTACGATATGATCAGCAAGGGTTAATCCCAACACCGAGGCGCCTGCCCGAATCTGTTCGGTAAGCTTTTTGTCTTCTGTGCTTGGAGTTGGGTCTCCACTCGGATGATTGTGCAGGATAACGATCATAACAGCATTTCGAAGCAGTGCTTTGCGAAACAGTTCCATGGGAGAAACATATGCATAACTGATGCTCCCGGTTGCGATTACACTGTCTCCTAAAAATTTGCATTTGGAATCAAAGAAAGCTGCCATAAAGGCCTCTTCCCTGCGGTGCCGGAGTTCTTCCATATAATAATCGGCGATGGAAGACGGACAGTTCATGGATAAATGATATCCGCGTCCGGTTCTGGCAATGCGCTTGGAAAGCTCCGCAATTGCTTTCAGCTGTGTTGCCTTGACCGGGCCAATGCCCCTGCGTTCTAAAAGCTGTTCATATCCGATTTCGTACAGATTCAAAAGATTTCCCTGACACTCCGACAAAAGATCACGTGCAAGATCCAAAGCCGTATAATCCTTTGTTCCTGTCTTTAATATAATTGCAAGAAGCTCTGCATCCGACAGCGCCTCTGCTCCAAGAATCTGAAAACGTTCGTAAGGACGTTCCGATTCCGGCAGGTTTTTCATTGAAATGTGACTCAAAACAGGTTCCTTTCTACTTTTCCGAAGCCACATGAAAACTCATATTATTTTAGCACAGTTCATCTATATTAACAAGGTTACGTTCATAAAGTTTCTGTAAAGACATAAGAATTCCAAGCTTCGCATGGTACCATGTCAGCCCCCCCTGAAAATAAACGGCATATGGCGGTTTCACCGGGCCATCTGCGGAAAGTTCGATGGAAGAACCCTGTACGAATGCACCTGCTGCCATAATAACGTCACAGTCATAACCAGGCATTGCCCATGGCTCCGGAGTGACATAGCTGTCTACCGGTGCAGCAGCCTGAATTCCTTCACAGAAAGCAATCATGGCATCCCGGTTTTGAAATTCCACAGCCTGAATAATGTCATGGCGGCTTTCTGTACTGTCCGGAACCACTTTATACCCCAGTTTTTCATAAATATCTGCCGCAAAAATGGCTCCCTTTAAGGCACCGCTTACAACGGTCGGTGCAAGAAAGAGGCCCTGATAAAAGGACTGGATCACACCAAGCGAAGCTCCTACTTCTTTTCCGAGTCCAGGGGAAGTCAGGCGATATGCCGCATTTTCCACACATTCCTTTTTCCCTACAATGTATCCGCCAATCGGGGCAAGACCGCCTCCCGGGTTTTTAATCAGGGAACCGACCATCATATCCGCTCCCACTGCAAGTGGCTCCCGGTCTTCCACAAACTCTCCGTAACAATTGTCAACCATACAGATGACATCCGGCTTGATATTTTTGATAAATGTGATCAGTTCCCCGATCCGTTCGACCGACAGTGTTGGACGTGTCTGGTATCCCTTAGAGCGCTGGATGGTTACCAGACGCGTGTTTTCATGGATTGCATTCCGGATTCCATCGTAATCAAATGAACCGTCCGGCAGCAGATCCACCTGGGAATAAGTGATTCCGTATTCGGCAAGGGAACCTTTGGATGGGCGGATGCCAATTACTTCTTCCAGAGTGTCGTACGGTTTTCCGACCGGAGAAAGAAGCTCATCGCCCGGACGCAGATTGGACATCAGAGCGAGCGCAAGTGCATGGGTTCCACAGGTGATCTGTGGACGGACCAGCGCATCTTCCCCGCCAAAACAGTCTGCATATACCCGCTCTAAAGTATCTCTTCCCATATCATTATATCCGTATCCGCTCGAAATATTAAAACATTCTGCACTCACACGGTTTTTCTGCATTGCTGCAATGACTTTCATCTGATTGTATTCCGCATTTGCATCAATCTTTTCAAAACGCTCTTTTAATTCCTGTTCGATTTTTTCGCCAAATGCATAAACTTTCTCGGAAATTCCAAGTTCTTTATATTTTTCTTCCAGTAACTGATTCATTGTATGATTCCTTTCTCGTGTAAAACATCCGTCATTTTCTGTAACATCTGATCTTCCCGGTCATTGAATTCGGATTTGTCCAGCCAGATGACATCCTTTTCCCGGCGAAACCAGGTAAGCTGCCGTTTCGCAAAATGTCTGGTTTCCCGTTTGATCACATACACCGCTTCCTCAAGGGAGCAGCTGCCGTCCAGATAATCTAAAATTTCTTTGTATCCCAGTCCCTGCATGGAAACCATATCTTTGCGGCATCCCATATCATACAGCGTTTTTACTTCTGTAAGAAGTCCCTGCTCCATCATTAAGTCCACGCGCTGATCAATGCGCCGGTATAATTTTTCCCGTTCGTCCGTCAGTACAAAATATGCAAAACGATACGGAGATGTTTTCTGATGTTCTTTTTCGTTGTGTGCGGAAATCGGCGTATGGTTCTGATGGTAAAATTCCAGTGCACGGATGACCCGTTTGATATTATTTTCATGAATGGTTTCATAAGAAACCGGATCAATTTCTTTTAATTTTTCATGCAGGGCATGCGCCCCGTATTCTTTTGCAAATGCCGTAAGTTCTGTACGGTATGCCGTATCGGATTCCTCTTTGGAAAAGTCTATGTCGTACAACAGTGACTGGATGTAAAATCCGGTTCCGCCGGCGATAATCGGGATTTGTCCTGCAGCATAGATCTGCTGCAGGGCCTCTTTTGCCATCTGCTGAAAACGGACAATATTAAACTCTTCGGATGGCTCTAACACATCGATCAGATAATGGGGGATTCCCTCCATCTCTTCCGGCATGACTTTTGCAGAACCGATATCCATGTGTTTATATACCTGCATCGAATCCGCGGAAATAACGGCGCCGTTTATTTTTTTCGCAAGTTTTATTGATAAAGCGGTTTTCCCGACGGCTGTGGGGCCTGCAAGAATGACAAGTGGTTTCATGAAACAATCCTCTTAAATTTTTTCTCTATTTCGTATTTTGACATGGAAATGATGGTCGGCCTTCCATGCGGACAGCAAAACGGATTTTCCAGCGTCAGTAATTCCGTCATGAGTGCATCCACTTCCGGCAGGCTCAGTTTATGATTTCCCTTTACCGCTGCCTTGCAGGACATGGTGGCTACTTTTTCCAGAATCAGTTCCGGCGTCTGCCGTCCGGTCAGATTTGAAAAATCATCAAGCATTTCGATAAACAGATCTTTCATGTCAATATGGTACAGATTATCCGGTACTGCGGAGATCATATATTCTCTGCCTCCGAAATTTTCGATCTCGTACCCGAATTTTTTGATTTCCGGCAGGTACGTCTCTAACATTTCCTGCTCATGGGCATCCAGACTCAGCACAATGGGCGGGCTGACTGCCTGGGATGTAAATTCTTTTTCTTTTAATTTTGCCATCATCCGTTCAAAAAGTACCTTTTCATGTGCTGCATGCTGATCCATAATATACAATTTATCCTCGTATTCGATCAGCCAGTAGGTTTGAAACAACTGCCCGATGATCCGGTGCTTTTTGCGGGCATCATCCGTTAAAAATTCCGGTGAAGCAGCGGCAAGTGTCATCTGTTCGCCAACCGGTTGTTTTTTGGGAATATCTACAGGAGAGGCTGTTTCCTCCCGCTTTGGGAACGGATCAAAGGATTCCCGTACCATGGTTTTATCCGGATGCTGTGGCACATACGGCTCAAATGCCGGTGTTTTTTTTGATGGCACAGGCGAAGCCACAGGAGAAACCGGTTTTTCCGGAATCGGAGGCTGGTGATGCTGCTGTCGGATTTCATTGATTCTGCGCTTTTCAAATGGTTCCGGAATCGGTTCTTTGTATGCCGGGGGAAGATTCTTTTTTTTATGTTCTGCTTCATCTACCGGAACTTCCGGAATCAGTTCCTTATGGGAAAGCAGTCCGAAGAGAACATCACACAATTCTTTGTAAATTTCCTGATTGTGTCCAAACCGCAGTTCCATTTTTGTCGGATGTACATTCACATCAAGAGTATCCCCCGGAAATGTGAAATACAAAACTGTAAACGGATACTGGTGCTGCATCAGGAAATTATGATAAGCCTCTTCTATTGATCTGGAAAGCAGAGAACTTTTGATGTAGCGTCCATTGATAAAATAGTTTTCGTAATTCCGGTTTCCGCGGTTAATCACAGGTTTTCCAATATAGCCGGAAAGGGAGAAATATTCTCCCTTGTAGTTTACCTCTAACAGTGCCGCCGCAATCTCACGTCCGTAAATATGGTAAATGAGGTCCCGTTTTTTCCCGTTTCCGGAAGTGTGCAGTCTTGTCTGGTTGTTGTTGATATATTTAAAAGAAATATCCGGATGGGACAGGGCAAGTTTTTCCAGCATGTCACTGATGTAGGTGCCCTCTGTCTGTGCCGTCTTTAAAAATTTGCGTCTGGCAGGGGTATTGTAAAACAGATCCCGGACCAGAAATGTTGTGCCATCGGGAGCACCGATTTCTTCGTCTGCAATTTCTTTTGAGCCTTCGATCACGTACCGGGTGCCGGTCAGGGCATCGGCTGGTTTGGTGATCATTTCCACTCTGGAAACAGCAGCAATGCTGGAGAGTGCTTCCCCACGGAATCCTAAAGAATGTACACACATCAGATCTTCTGCACTGCGGATTTTGCTGGTTGAATGCCGCAAAAAGGCCAGTGGAACTTCTTCTTTTGGAATTCCGCATCCATTGTCCGTGATGCGGATCAGGGAAATGCCCCCTTCTTTGATCTCCACGGTAATGGCGGATGCCCCTGCATCAATGGCGTTTTCCACAAGCTCCTTTACCACAGAACTCGGGCGTTCCACGACCTCTCCTGCTGCAATCTTATCAATTGTCTCCTGACTTAATAACGCAATTTTGCTCATTCGTTTTTCCTTTTTTATATCCTACCAGCGGTTTTTAACTTTGTTCTGAAGTTCATACAGTTTATTGAGTGCATCCATCGGGGTCATGTGGCTGATATCCACGTCCCGCAGTTCCTGAATGATATCGTCATCTTTTACGGTGTCAAACAATGACATCTGTGTCAGATCCACCTCATCGAGATGCGGTTTTTTCTTTTTGCCGGAGGCTTGTCCTTCCACGGATATATTTTTCACGGTTTCCGTAATATCGTTTGCAGAAAGCTGGTTGACAATGTCTTTTGCGCGGTTAATCACAAGTTCCGGAATCCCTGCCAGTTTAGCAACTTGTATTCCATAACTTTTGTCTGCGCCGCCCTTTACAATCTTGCGCAAAAAGACGATGTCGTCTCCTTTTTCCTTGACCGCAATACAATAATTATTGACACTGTTTAATTTTCCTTCCAGTTCCGTCAGTTCATGATAATGTGTGGCAAACAGTGTTTTTGCTCCCAGTAATTTGGGATTGCTGATATATTCGACAACCGCCCAGGCAATGCTGAGTCCGTCGAAGGTACTGGTTCCGCGTCCGATTTCATCCAGAATCAGAAGGGAATTCGCTGTGGCATTGCGAAGAATATTTGCCACTTCATTCATTTCTACCATAAAGGTACTCTGCCCACTTGCCAGATCATCTGAAGCCCCGACACGCGTGAAAATCCGGTCCACAATTCCAATGTTGGCAGATTCTGCCGGAACAAAGCTTCCAATCTGTGCCATCAGAACGATCAGTGCGCTCTGGCGCATATAGGTAGATTTTCCTGCCATATTCGGACCGGTAATGATGGAAATCCGGTTATTGTGATTGTCCAGATACGTGTCATTGTCTATAAACATATCATTGACAATCATTTTTTCGACAACCGGATGACGGCCGCCTTTGATATCAATCACGCCGGATTCGTTGATCTTTGGTTTGCAGTAATTATTCTGTCCTGCCACAAGTGCCAGGGAAACAAACACATCAATCTGCGCCACTGCCCGTGCGGTTGCCTGAATACGTGCAACATTATCCGCGATGGTATCCCGGATCTGGCGGAACAGATCGTATTCTAATTCGACCAGACGATCCTGGGAACCGAGAATCGTATCTTCGAGTTCTTTTAATTCCGGCGTAATATAGCGCTCGGCATTGGTCAGTGTCTGCTTTCTCACATAGTAATCCGGCACCTGATCCTTAAAGGAATTGGTCACTTCCAGATAATATCCAAACACTTTGTTGTATTTGATACGCAGGTTCTTAATTCCAGTCTTTTCGCGTTCTTTGCCCTCTAAGTCTGCCAGCCATTTCTTTCCATCCGTTGATGCGTTCCGCAGCCGGTCCACTTCCTCATTGTATCCGGTTTTTATGATGTTGCCGTCACGTACGGAAATCGGAGGATCATCGTTGATGGAAGACTTCAAAAGTGCACACAGATCTTCCAGACAGTCAAAATGTTCCCGGATTCCGGTGGCAAGCTCTCCCTTTAAATCCTCAAGCAGTGTTTTAATCGGAGGCAGCATTTCTAAAGAATTGCAAAAAGCAATCATATCCCTGTCTCTTATACACATCTCCCAGCCCACGA
>ENA-OYXL01000668-OYXL01000668.1-human-gut-metagenome-genome-assembly--contig:-NODE-668-length-12184-cov-8.048974_pt1 | contig 12184 bp, 11 predicted proteins | sample MGYA00244845_ERZ653422 | MGnify/ENA primary metagenome ERZ653422 (study PRJEB26926, sample SAMN06164903) | human gut metagenome | biome: ENVO:00009003; feature: ENVO:2100002; material: ENVO:00002003... | reverse complement strand
TTTACCGTATGTATGTACACTACGCAGAGCGTCGTGGCTGGAAAGTGGAGACACTTGAGGCAGATGAAACCGGAATCGGAGGCATGAAGTCGGTCAACTTTATGGTGACTGGAGCAGGCGCATATTCTGTACTGAAATATGAATCCGGTGTGCACCGTGTACAGCGTGTGCCGGAGACGGAATCCCAGGGGCGTATTCAGACATCAACCTGCAGTGTTGCAGTTATGCCGGAGGCTGAGGATGTGGAAGTGCATATTGACGACAAAGACATCCGTATCGACGTTATGAGAGCGTCCGGAAATGGTGGACAGTGTGTCAATACGACGGACTCTGCTGTGCGTCTGACGCATTATCCGACCGGTATCGTGATTTACAGTCAGACCGAAAAATCACAGATCCAGAACAAGGAGAAAGCGTTTGCACTGCTGCGTACCAAGCTGTATGATCTCGAATTGCAGAAGAAGCAGGATGCAGAGTCTGAGGAACGACGCAGCCAGATCGGAACCGGAGACCGTTCCGAGAAGATCCGTACTTATAATTTCCCGCAGGGACGTGTGACGGATCACCGCATCAACCTTACATTATACAAGCTGGACAAGATTCTTGACGGAGATATCCAGGAGATTATCGATGCATGTATCGCGGCGGACCAGGCGAAAAAACTTGCAAAAATGCAGGATGAAAACTAATCTGTCCGGCTTATGATGTTCGTTTTGCTATAGGTATTAGCAGATAAATGTAGTTGGTATTTTCCGCCAGTTAGAGAATTATCAAAATAAATTGTAATATTGCTTGGAGTGGATCAGAGTCAGCCGAAAGGCTGGCTCTGATTTTTTGCTTTTTTTCACAGTCTGGTGAATAATTGTATAGCCCATGAAATTTTTTAAGAAAATTAGTATAAGACAGCTTAAAGAAGAACAGACAACTCCATAATATTGATGAAATGGTTAGCGTTTTGTGATATAATTAACCTTAAGTTTTTATAACTAATATTAAGTACAAAATTTGAGAGAACATAGATGAAAGTACAGATTATTGGACACCTATTTTGAGATAATCAATAAGAACACAGCTAGAGAAAGTGTTCAGCAAGGAGTTGGCTGATATATGAATGCGATAAATTCCAATGAGCAGATGATACAGAAAATTAATGAAGTTCTCCAGAACAAGAAGGATGCAATAGTTAATATTATTAAAGTAATTGTAAATTTATAGTAACACAAATACTGGAATTAACGGATGATAACGGTACAGCGAGCAAAGCCGGTTATAAAAATATATGTGAAATAGGTAAAGAACGTATCCGTAGAGCAGGAGATAAAATCAGATCAGACCATCCAGATGCAGACATCGATATTGGATTTAAAGTATTTAGAACTGCCGATACCAATATAAAGTGGAATTCCATCATGGATATGGGACAGATCAATGTTAATCAGCTTGAGTATGCACCAGACCTTGTTGACTTCATGCCAGGTGCCAACGACATAGATATCGTATATGAATTGATGCTTCGTCAGCGTGATGTAGCACTTTCAGAAACATTAGAGCAGTTATCCGATATTGGGAGTCGTACATATCTCTATGCAAGCAGTTATTTGGTATGCTTGGAAATAACAATCACAGAGGATTTAGTTTCAAAACTTGCAAAGCTTGACCCATTGCCAATTAAATTTATTTTCAGAGATTCGACATTTAAAGATGATATTTCTTTAAAGGATGAGACATTCAGAAAACTGAAAGCTCTTATTGAAAAGAATGCAGGAGCTAGCAAACCTACATATACAGTGGAATTTATATAGAAAATATGGCAGAGATGTATAATCTGCCGTAAGGAGGCAGGCAGATGAATGAAGTTATGAATAGTGTAAATAATGTTATTATGGATAATTTTCATAAAACAGACAACATACTAAATGATGTTCAAACTATTATAGAAGTATCACAAAAAGAGGCTTATCGTTCAGTAAATACAATATTATCACAAAGAAATTGGTTGATTGGATATCGAATAGCAGTGGAAGAATTAGCTGGAGAAGAACGGGCTGAATATGGTGTAGAAATTATTAAAAATTTATCAAGGTACCTGACTCAAAAATATGGAAAGGGATATGACAGGAGTAATTTATATCACTGTTTAAGATTCTACAAGGCTTTTCCACAGATTGTCGACACAGCGTGTCGACAATCTGATATTAGACTCACATGGTCACATTATCGTACTCTTCTTCAAGTGCATGATGAAACAGCTCGCAAATGGTATGAGAAAGAAGCCTATGAGCAGACATGGAGTGTTCGTACTTTACAGAGAAATATTGATACCCAATATTATTATCGTATGCTTCAATCACAGGATAAAAAAGCTGTAGAAGCTGAAATGAGAGAAAAGACATCCTCATATCAAAATGATAAGCTTGAATTTATAAAAAATCCTGTAGTAGTGGAGTTTTTGGGATTAACGCCAGATGCATCTTTTAACGAGACAAAACTTGAGTCAAGTATTATAACAAATCTGCAGAAATTTCTGATGGAAATGGGAAAAGGATATGCGTTTGTTGCGAGACAGCAACACATCCACACTGAGAAACAAGATTATTATATTGATTTGGTGTTTTATAATTATATTTTGAAATGTTTTGTATTAATTGATTTAAAAACAGAGCGAATTACACATCAGGATGTTGGGCAAATGGACATGTATATTCGTATGTATGATGAATTAAAAAAAACGCCAGATGATAATCCAACACTTGGAATTGTATTATGCTCGGAAACGGATGAAGATATTGCAAGGTATTCTATATTACATGGAAATGAACAGCTATTTGCAAGTAAGTACAAATTGTATTTGCCGACAGAAGAAGAATTGCGTGAGGAAATAGAGACACAAAAGGCTATTTTTTATTTGCAACAAAAAGATGCAGAAGAGGAAGCAGGAGGAGAGCCAAATGCCTAAGCGTATTATATTTCAATTTGAGGATGATCTGGATTATCAGATACAGGCGATTCATTCTACAGTGGAATTGTTCAGAGGGTTATCAAGACATGTTGATGGAATTTACAGGCCGTCACGAACACGCAAATTTGGTGAGGGTGATCCTGTCAGAAACAATGACATTGTTGTTGGTAGCAGATTGTTGGAAAATTTGCGTAAGGTGCAGTTGGCAAATGGATTATTTGCTGATAATGTCCTTGCTGAAGGTAATAATGGGCTGACCTGACTGATGTGGAGAGGATTTTGTAAATAAGTTTGGTGTTGCCGAGAGTGATTAAGGAGTGCATATGCTTGAAATACCAGATGACTTTGAAATAAATAGAAGTGTCATTAAGGAAAATAGTTCCTTCCAAGAGTTGAATACATTGCTAGAGGAAACAAGAAATTTCATGTATGAAATGAGTTTCTTAGCATATGGCAGAGATAACATAGTTTTACATAAAGTCGGAGTTATCAGTGGAAATCAGATTCTTGATTCTGTAAGTAGAACGGCAGAAAGTATTCGATATTGCTGCCTGAATGCTAATTTTGCAGATGCATATTCACTTTTGAGAAAATATAGGGATGATGTCTTTTATTATATTTATATGCTGACAGTTGGAGATAAGACAGATTTTATGAAGTATGTTGAATTAAAAGACCTAGGCAAAGATGAAAGAAATATTTGTGATTGGATCAGAAATCAACAAAATGATGTTTATATTGGAACTATTTTCAAAGCTATCGCATCATCAAGTGCAGGGGAAGCAATAAAAAAGTATAAGTTAAAAGATGCATTTGATAAGTTGGCATTAAAATTAAATAATTTTGTTCATTCTAATGGACAATTATATTATAATTTTTCATATCAAAGAATGGATACACATAGCAATATTTCAAAATATTGCAAAGAATTTGGAGAGACAATTACATATATAACGATGTCATTTTTGATGGTATTAGTTTTGATAAGACCGGGATTAATTATGTCAGAAGATTACATTGATTATTTAGATTGCGGAGATACTCCGCCAGATGGTTCCCAATATTGGGTAGCATCATTTGTATCAGAGTATGTAAGTAGGCATAAAGGAATTTTGGATGAAAAATTTGATGAATATTTGAGAAGTGTAACGGGTATGCAGATATAAAGGAGAGAAAGTATATGGCAGATTTCAAATATGAAATAGTTGAACATATTGGCACTCTTTCAGAGAGTGCCAAGGGGTGGACAAAGGAACTTAACAAGATTTCATGGAATGGTGGAGAACTTAAGTATGATATCAGGGATTGGGCACCTGAGCATGAGAAAATGGGAAAAGGGGTAACGCTTACTCACGATGAGGCAGAAAAATTGTCTGCCTTACTGAAAGATAATTTGTAATTCAATAAACGAAATAGGAAAATGTAATGGGATATCTCTTTGATTTGAGAATAATTGATGCAAATTGCAGAATTTTATAAAGAGGTAATTGCTTCGTGCTTGTTTCGTTGGAGGCACACGTTTCGAGCCTTTTTATGGCATGGAGGCATTTGTTCCGAGCCTATAATCAAAGAGGCGTTCGTTCCGTGAGGGCGATCAGGCGAAGAAACTTGCAAAAATGCAGGATGAAAACTAATCTGTCCGGTTTATGATGTTCGCTTTGCTATAGGTAGTAGCTGATAATTGAAAAAATGGATGAAGAAGACGGACGTTGACATATGTCATTGTCCGTCTTTTTTATTTTGGGTATATAGTTTAGATGCACGGTATACCCTTTTTTATTTGGTTGTATGGATAGACCTGGGGATTTATTTGCAGATGCAGGATTTTATGGTGGAGCTCGTTCACAACTTGAATGGGAAATCAAATAAACAATAATTAAGTTGAAAAAGGGTATAATTAGGGTATAATTAGGACATAAGCAAGGAGGTGTATGTTATGCCACAAATAATTCCAATTAAAGACTTGAAGAATACATCGGAGATATCTGATATGTGTCATAAGACAGAGGAGCCAATTTATGTTACGAAAAATGGCTATGGAGATATGGTAATTATGAGCATGGAGATTTATGAGTCAACCATGAGACAGATTGCTATGTACAGAGATATAGAAATATCTGAAAAGCAGATAGAGGCAGGACAGATAAAAAACGTCAATAAAGGAAGAAAACATGAGTAAGAAACACAAACATATTTCTGCCGTGAAAACAACAGAACAAAAGGCAGTACAACAGTCACAGCAGCCACAGGAACTGACACCACAGAAGCTGAACCGGCTTTTGGAGAAAAATCCATTTGCACAGCTTCTGGGAATGGAACTGCTGGAAGTGCGGGAAGGCTATGCTTACGGAAGAATGCGCATGGATGAGCATTTTACGAATATTTACGGTGGAATGCATGGCGGATGTGCGTATGCGCTTGCTGATACGCTTGCTGGTTTGGCGGCATCCACCTATGGCAATTATGTTACAACGATTGACGGGAAAATGAATTATCTGGAGGCTGTGAAAGATACCGGCTACGTGTACGGTGAGGCAGAAGTACAAAGACAGGGAGGACGGATCGGCGTATATACCGTGAAACTCATGGATGAAAATCAAAAAGTTCTGGTTACTGCTGATTTTACCTATTACCGGACAGGACAGGCGATTGACCAGCAGGGATAGGGGGTTTTCAAGGTGTCTGATTTGGAAAAAATCAGATGCCTTTTTTCTTGTGTGCCGAGCATGGCACTAATCTTACTGGTGAAAGTCCAGTCACGGGTATTTACCGCCAAGTGTAGTGAACCACAAGTCGGTACCAGTAATGGTATGGATGAAGGAAGTGGTGTAACAAAGTTCTTGAGCCTACGTACAGAAACTTGATAAGGCGATTAGGTGGGTAAGGTTGCTAGACAAACCAAAGCCCAAAAGGTAAACGTAAACCGAAGTTGTAAATCAAGAGGTTGTGGAACGAAAGATTAGCGTCTTACCTCGGGAGACCCTACTCACATACTGAAAGGTATGGTCGAAAAAAGGTTTAGAGAGGGAGTCAGATGATGTCATAGTAGGCGAAAGCCGAAGGACTGAAACGATTTATAGTACGAATCGTTATGTTTAAAATAATACATGAGCCAGAAATCGAGTGGACAGGAAAAGTAGGAACGTAACCGAGATACTGTTTATACTTAGAGGGGTGTTATGTATGAATTTTAGGATAAGTCAGAGGAGTAACAACAATGGAATTGATTGAAGTGATCTTGTCAAAAGAAAATCTGAACAGAGCCTATAAAAAGGTAGTTGCCAATAAAGGTGCGAGTGGTGTTGATGGAGTTACTGTAGAAGAACTGGGAGATTATATAAGGAAGAACAGAGAGAAAATCGTTACATCTCTTAGAAACAGAACATATATACCGAAACCAGTCCGAAGAGTATACATTCCGAAAGACAATGGTAAGAAAAGACCATTGGGAATACCCACAGCACTTGACAGAACTATCCAGCAGGCAATAGCACAGCCTATATCTGATATTTATGAAGAGATATTCAGTGACTATAGTTATGGATTCAGAGCCGGAAGAAGTTGTCATGATGCCATTCGACAGGCATTGGAATACTTGAATGATGGGTATGAATGGGTAGTGGATATAGATATAGAACAGTTTTTTGACAAGGTAAATCACGACAAATTAATTCAGATACTAAGAGAACAAGTAAATGACAGTACCACATTAAATCTGATTCGGAAATATCTGAAAGCAGGTGTAATGGAAAACGGCTTGGAAAAAGCAACTATTACCGGCGTGCCGCAAGGAGGTCCTCTTTCAGTCGTATGTTCAAATGTCTACTTGGACAAGCTGGACAAAGAACTGGAACATAGAGGACTCCGCTTTACAAGGTATGCAGATGATGTATTAATTTTCACTAAAAGTGAAATGGCGGCTAACCGGGTGATGAACTCCATAAGTGATTGGCTGGAACGGAAACTATTTCTAAAAGTAAATGCAACAAAAACGAAAGTAGTCAGACCGATGCGAAGCAAATACCTAGGATTCACATTTCTGAAAAACGGTGGAGAGTGGAAAGTAAAACCTACCAATGAAAAGAAAAAGAAGCTTAAAAAGAAGCTGTGTGAATATCTGAAGAGAGGGAAAGCAATAGCAAGACCTCTTGTGGTTACAATCAAGCGAGTAAATGAGATTGTGCGAGGATGGATTAATTACTTTAGAATCGGGTTGATGAAGCAATTTGTGGAAGAGCTTGGACAGTGGCTAAGACACAAAATAAGAATGATAGTCATGAAGCAATGGAAGAAGCCGAAAACCATCTACAGAAACCTAAGTTATCTAAACTGGAAGAACCGAAACGGATACAGTCAGGAAGATATTCATAAAGTTGCGAATTCAAGACTTGGGTGGTATAGAAGAAGTGGAATGAACGTGGTGAATTTCATTATCAGTAAAGATTTACTTGAAAATAGGATAAAAGATGGAGCTGGTCTGCTCAATCCCTTATCCTATTACTTAGCAAAAGTTGGAATATAAGTTGTAGAGCCGTATACGAGATCCGTACGTACGGTTCAATGGGAGGGGCGAGATAATTATTCTCCCTCTACCCTATTTTATTTGTTTATCGCGTTAAAGTATAGTAGTGTTAAAATATAAAAATACCAAGGAGGAAAAGTTATGGGAAAAGGTTTTGGACAGCATCGGAACATTGCAGCAGACGGTGAATGAATTTCAGATATAAATTGTTTGTAAAATAAAAACAACTTAATAAAAACAGAAAATACGGTCATATTTATGAAAAAATATTTCATGAATATGACCGCTTTATTGTTTGAAAAACGGTTAATATAAAAGAAAAAACAAGGTATTATCTGACAATACTGCGATAGATAAATAATAGACAAATTATCAGACAATAGAACGAAAAAAATGATTTACAAGCGGCGGTTATAGGAGTAAAATGAGAATCAGTTAAGAAAAAGCAACTCATGAATGATTTACAACGAAAGGATAGTTCTATGAAAGAGCAATGGAATGAGAGCACAGCAACCGCCAAAGGATTATATGATCCGAGTTTCGAACATGATAACTGCGGAATTGGTGCTGTGGTAAACATCAAAGGTATCAAGACCCACCAGACCGTGGAAAATGCCTTGAAAATTGTTGAAAACTTAAAGCATAGAGCCGGAAAAGATGCCGACGGAAAGACCGGAGATGGTGTTGGTATTCTTCTTCAGATTTCCCATAAGTTCTTTAAGAAAGCGGTAGAGCCGCTTGGAATCAAGCTGGGAGAAGAGAGAGATTACGGCGTTGGAATGTTTTTCTTCCCACAGGATGAGTTAAAGACCAATCAGGCAAAGAAGATGTTTGAGGTAATTGTCGAGAAGGAAGGAATGGAATTCCTCGGATGGAGACAGGTACCGATTCATCCGGACAAGCTTTCCGACAAGGCGAGAGGATGTATGCCATGCATCATGCAGGCGTTCATCAAAAGACCGGAAGATGTGGAGAAGGGACTTGATTTTGACCGCAAGCTGTATGTGGCACGCCGTGTATTCGAGCAGTCCAACGATGACAGCTACGTTGCTTCCCTTTCGAGCAGAACGATCGTATATAAAGGAATGTTCCTTGTAGAGCAGCTGCGTCAGTTCTTCTCCGATTTGCAGGATAAGGATTATGAGTCTGCAATTGCAACCGTACATTCCCGTTTTTCTACCAACACAAATCCAAGCTGGGAGAGAGCACATCCAAACCGTTTTATTGTACATAACGGTGAGATCAACACCATCCGTGGTAATGCAGACAAGATGCTTGCCCGGGAAGAGACGATGGCATCCGGCAAGCTGCGCGGGGAATTCCAGAAGGTACTTCCGGTCGTCAACACCGAAGGATCTGACTCCGCAATGCTGGACAATACGCTGGAGTTTCTGGTGATGAGTGGCATGGATCTGCCACTGGCAGTCATGATCATGATTCCGGAGCCATGGGCAAACAATGCTGTGATGACACAGAAAAAGAAAGATTTCTATCAGTATTATGCAACCATGATGGAGCCTTGGGACGGACCTGCATCCATCCTGTTCTCCGATGGAGATATGATGGGAGCGGTTCTTGATCGTAACGGTCTGCGTCCATCCCGTTATTACATTACAGACGATGACTATCTGATTCTTTCTTCCGAGGTCGGAGTTCTTGATATTGATCCGACCCATATCGTGACAAAAGACCGTCTGCGTCCTGGTAAAATGCTTCTTGTAGATACCGTGCAGGGGCGAGTGATTGATGACGATGAGTTAAAAGAAAGATATGCGGATAAGCGTCCGTATGGTGAGTGGCTTGACAGCAACATCGTCATGTTAAAGGATTTAAAAATCCCGAATGAGCGTGTGCCGGAATACACACAGGAAGAACGCCAGAGAATGCAAAGGGCATTCGGTTACACGTATGAGTCCTTAAAGGATTCCATCCTGCCGATGGCAAAGAACGGCATTGAGGGTACCGCTGCGATGGGGACAGATACACCGCTTGCGGCACTGTCCGGAAACCGTGAGCCGCTGTTTAACTATTTCAAGCAGCTGTTTGCACAGGTAACCAACCCGCCAATCGATTCCATCCGTGAGGAGGTTGTTACTTCTACGACGGTGTATATCGGATCTGCCGGAAACCTCTTAGAGGAAAAGCCGGAGAACTGTAAAGTACTTCGGATCAACAATCCGATTCTGACCAACACAGACCTGATGAAAATCCGCAATATGAAAGTAGACGGATTTAAGGTAGAAACCATTCCGATTATTTATTATAAGAATACCAGTCTTGAGAAAGCCGTAGACCGTCTCTTTATTGAGGCAGACCGTGCGTACAGAGACGGAGCCAATATCCTGATCCTTTCCGACAGAGGCGTGGATGATAACCATGTGGCAATTCCTTCCCTGCTTGCCGTATCTGCATTGCAGCAGTATCTGGTAAAGACAAAGAAACGTACTTCCCTTTCCCTGATTCTCGAATCAGGAGAGCCGCGTGAGGTACATCATTTTGCAACACTGCTTGGTTTTGGTGCGAGTGCAATTAACCCATACCTGGCACTGGATACCGTAAAACAGCTGATCGACGAGCACATGTTGGACAAAGATTATTATGCCGCAGTTGATGATTATAACCATGCAATTATCACCGGTATTGTAAAGATTGCAGCCAAGATGGGTATTTCTACGATCCAGTCGTATCAGGGTTCCAAGATTTTTGAGGCACTTGGTATTGATAAAGATGTCATTGACAAGTATTTCACCAATACGGTCAGCCGCATCGGCGGAATTTCCATCAAGGATATCGAGAATGATGTCAATACGCTTCATTCCGCAGCCTATGATCCGCTGGGACTTGAAACCGATGTAACCCTTGACAGCAAGGGGCGCCACAAGATGAGAAGCGGAGCCGATGCGCATCTGTACAATCCGGCTACCATCCATCTGCTGCAGCAGTCTACCAAACGTGGGGACTATGAGATGTTCAAGCAGTATACGAGTCTGGTAGATGAAGAAGAAAAGCATACGAACCTGCGTGGACTGATGGATTTTGAGTACCCGAAGAAGGGTGTGAAGCTTGAGGAAGTGGAAAGCGTAGATTCTATTGTGACACGTTTTAAGACCGGAGCGATGTCTTACGGTTCTATTTCGAAGGAAGCACATGAGACACTTGCCATTGCCATGAATCACTTACACGGTAAGTCAAACACCGGTGAAGGTGGTGAGGACAAGGATCGTCTGACCGTCGGACCGGACGGAAAGAACCGTTGTTCCGCAATCAAACAGGTTGCATCCGGACGTTTCGGTGTTACCAGCCGTTATCTGACCAGTGCGCAGGAGATCCAGATCAAAATGGCACAGGGAGCAAAGCCTGGTGAAGGTGGACATCTTCCGGGTAAGAAAGTATATCCATGGATTGCCAAGACAAGACTTTCCACACCGGGTGTATCTTTGATCTCCCCGCCACCACACCACGATATTTATTCCATCGAGGATCTTGAACAGCTGATCTTTGACTTAAAGAATGCAAACCGCGATGCAAGAATTTCCGTAAAACTGGTTTCCGAGGCAGGTGTCGGTACCGTAGCAGCCGGTGTTGCAAAAGCCGGTGCACAGGTTGTCCTGATCTCCGGATATGACGGTGGTACAGGTGCTGCGCCAAGTAGTTCCATCCACAACGCAGGTCTTCCGTGGGAACTTGGTCTGGCAGAGACACATCAGACACTGATTATGAACGGACTGCGTAATAAAGTAAGAATTGAGACAGACGGAAAGCTGATGAGTGGTAAAGACGTGGCCATTGCTGCATGTCTTGGCGCGGAAGAGTTTGGTTTTGCAACCGCTCCGCTGGTAACCATGGGCTGTGTCATGATGCGTGTATGTAATCTGGATACCTGTCCGGCAGGTATTGCAACCCAGAATCCGGAGCTTCGTAAGCGTTTCGCAGGAAAACCGGAGTATGTTGAGAACTTCATGCGCTTTATCGCAGAAGAACTTCGGGAGTACATGGCAAAACTTGGTGTCCGCACAGTGGATGAACTCGTCGGACGAAGCGATTTCTTAAAGGTTCGCGGAGATCTGTCCGAGCGTGAAGCAAAGCTTGACCTGAGCAATATCTTAAATAATCCGTTTGCAGGAACAAAGCAGAAGGTTATTTTTGATCCGAAGCAGGTATATGATTTCGAACTGGATAAGACCAAAGATATCACGGAGTTCTTAAAACAGTTAAAGCCGGCACTTGATAAGAAGCAGAAGCGTATGATCGATACCGAAGTAACAAACGTAAACCGTTCGCTTGGAACAATCTTCGGATCAGAGATTACAAAGAAGTACGACGATACACTCGATGAGGATACTTTCATTATTAAATGCAGCGGAGCCGGCGGACAGAGTTTTGGTGCCTTTATTCCAAAGGGACTGACACTCGAACTGGTGGGAGATTCCAACGATTATTTCGGAAAGGGACTTTCCGGCGGAAAGCTGATCGTTTATCCACCGGCAGGAGTAAACTTCAAAAAGGATGAGAACATCATTATCGGTAACGTAGCATTGTACGGTGCGACAAGCGGTAAGGCATTCATCAATGGTGTGGCAGGAGAACGTTTCTGCGTAAGAAACTCTGGTGCCACAGCAGTAGTTGAAGGTGTAGGCGACCACGGTTGTGAATCTGTCTCTTATACACATCTGACGCTGCCGACGATCGCATAAGTGTAGATC
>ENA-OYXL01000666-OYXL01000666.1-human-gut-metagenome-genome-assembly--contig:-NODE-666-length-12213-cov-11.086774_pt1 | contig 12213 bp, 15 predicted proteins | sample MGYA00244845_ERZ653422 | MGnify/ENA primary metagenome ERZ653422 (study PRJEB26926, sample SAMN06164903) | human gut metagenome | biome: ENVO:00009003; feature: ENVO:2100002; material: ENVO:00002003... | reverse complement strand
CCCGTCTATTCGATAAAACGGTACATCTTTACATCATCTTAATACAGCTTTGCACCAGCCGGGATGTGGTTATCAACCATCAGAAGATGAAGTTTTTCTTCGCCCTCTTCCTCATGGATTGCACTGAGAAGCATTCCACAGGATTCAATTCCCATCATGGCTCTCGGTGGCAGGTTGGTGATTGCAATTAAGGTCTTTCCAACCAGTTCTTCCGGCTCGTAATAAGCATGAATACCGCTTAAAATCGTACGATCTGTGCCTGTTCCGTCATCCAGAGTGAACTGTAACAGCTTCTTGGACTTGGGTACTGCCACGCACTCTTTTACCTTAACAGCTCTGAAATCGGACTTGCTGAAAGTCTCGAAGTCTACGGCTTCCTCGAACAGGGGCTCAGTCTTCACGTTGGAGAAATCGATCTTGCTGTTCGGAGTGAAGAATCCGTTGTTATCACCGGCGGTCTGAGCACCTTCTGCCTTGCCGTCAGCTTTCTTGGAAGCGCTACTGTCCAAGCTCTTCATTGTCGGGATTGGATTGGTCAGTTCTTACGTCCTATTCCGTCTTTGTCCCCTTGGCTCCGTCCAAAGGCATTTCAGGGTCTTTGAGGATTGTCTTATTGGGGATATAGAAAATAACATAATTATCAACAGGCACAACTCGTGTATTTCGACTCTTCCAGGGCTCTCTTTCATATTGCCGGAACTTCTCCGGATACTCTCCCAAGGAAAGGATTTTTTCTTCGATCCGGTCAAGCTGTCCGGCTGCATTCTCAGCCTGCTCCGTAAAGGTAACATCATATTTCATACATTATAATCCCTTCGGATATCCGCAAAAACCTGAGCTGCAGATTTGGTACGCCCTGCCTGCATATCCGCATATCCTTTCTCAAGTTCCATGTCCAAAGTCTCTGCGTTCATTCTCGAAATATCAACAGGTCTCGCAGTTGAAATCTTTACCTCAAACGGAAGCCCCCTATTTAGAATGATCTGCTTCAAAAGAATCTCTCTTACAGACTGATCCTTCACATCTCGCAACAAACCAAGCGCTTCGTCCGCAAATCCATCATTATTATCTGCAAAACCCAGCAGATAATTCGGCGTAGTCTGAAGTACTTTGGCTATCTCTGCCAGACCGCTGGCTCTTATGTAAAATTTCTTTTACATAGCTTAATTGCGGTCTATTTAGCTTGTTTCTTGACTACTCAGGAAAAATATTTCTACCCTCGCCCCACCTGTATTTTCAGAATTTGAAAGTTTAATACCTCCACCATATTTTTCAGCCACAGTTTTTGCAAAAAATAGTCCCATCCCATAATGGGCTTCGCCATTTCTACTTGTGTCATCCATAAAAAACTGCTCTGTGCCATGCAATAATGCTTCTTTTGTAAATCCTGATCCGCTATCCTCCACAATGAATGTCAGCCGGCCATCCTGCTCCTTTGCGTCAATATAAATGATTCCATTTTCTTTTGTATGCTCCACTGCATTCTGAATCATATTCATTACGGCCCGGAACATTGGATCATAAGCAATCGTTACCTTTTTATCACTTTGTTCCGCCTTCCAATCTATCTTCTGGTGATAGATTTCTACCAGTCCGAGTGCCTGTTCCTTTATATCTGCGAAAAAATCTTCTAACCTCACCGTTGTATAGGTAACATCACTGCAATTCCATGATTTTGTGACATCTATCAACTGTTTTACATAACTTTGTATCTGTGTTGTGCCGTTCAAAACATAAGTGATATTTTTCTTCTGTTCTGTGGTCAGTTCAGTCTCTGAAAGTAGTTCTGCATTTCCCCGTACAATCGTAAGAGGTGTTTTAATATCATGCGCCAAAGCAGACATCTGTTGTTTCTTTTCCTGCTCTGTTTTCCACTGCTTTTCTAAAGATTCTCGCAATGCATCTCGCATATCATCGATTGCCGATAAACAGTCATCAAACTCTTTGATACCGGAACAGGATGTCTCATATTCCAGATTTTGATCCTTTATTTGTCCGATTGCGTCTAATACAGGCTGCATCTGCTTTTTGATTCTTTTTCCAAAACGTATGGACGGAATGATGATAATCGCTACCGCTCCAATCACAGACATAATACTCATCACATTCTGTGGTCCTATAAAATGCTCCCTCAAAAAAGCTGAATGATATTGAGGTGTCAGGCGATATTGCAATACAACATATTCATTTTCCCTTACAATTACTTTATAAAAATATTTCCCGGATGCGTTTCCGTACTTTGCAACATTCCATGCTATCTGTTCGTATTGTTCTGACAGATCTCCACCTATTTTCTCTCCATTCTCTGAAAAGATTACATAATCACAAAGTGCGGGAATCATCTCAGCAGTCACTTTATCTGCACGTAGAATCGTATCATATGCTTCATTAATCTTTTGCTCTGCATAATTTGCCGGATAAATACAGCCCACACTAATCAAAAGGTACAGCAGCAGATAAGCAACAATCACCAAACCAACTAATGATCCAAGCATGACCAGTACATATCTCATAAAAATCCTGCTGAGTGCATTGCTTCTCTTTACTCTTCCCATTTATATCCAATCCCCCAGACTGTTTTTATCGGTGTATAATCATAATCCGCAAATTTTGCTCTTATATTTTTGATATGCGTGATTATAGTACTGTCATTACTCTCATTGTCAAAGCCAAAGACCGCTTCCAATATCTGTTCCTTCGAGAAAACCTGTCCTCTGTTTTTAGCCAGAAATTCACAGATTTCGTACTCTGCTTTCGTAAACGGAAGTTCTTTATCATCCATCAACAGTTTCTTTTGAGACATCTGAATGCAGACTCTCCCTAAAACCATCCGGACAGAATGTTCCCTGTGCTCTCTTCTAAGATGTGCATTGATCCTTGCCCGAAGTTCCATCACTCCAAATGGCTTTGAAATATAATCATCTGCTCCTAAAGAAAGTCCGTTTACCAGACTGTTTTCCTCCGTTTTTGCCGTAAGAAACAAAATCGGACAATCCACAAGTGCCCTGATTCTTTTGCATAATTCGAAGCCATCAATTCCAGGCATCATAATGTCCAGTAAAATCAGGTCATAACGATGTAATTCTTCCATATTAATTTTTAGTGGATTACTTACTTTGGTAACCAGATGTCCATCCTTATTCAAAATGCTTTCTATCATTTCCAAAATTGCCGGTTCATCATCAACTGCCAGTATTTTTGCCATAGTTTCCCTCGATTCTATTCCGATATTCTGTTTCCTTCCCAGTGGTTTACCCACCAAAAATAGTATACCATACTAATCCCTGTAAATATTAAGCAACCTGGTATGAATGACAACCATTCACCTACACTAGTTTCTCCCAATACAGATTGCAGATAAGTATATGGTACTCTACCCGTCCAGCAGACAAATACATATTTCCACACATAATCTCCAAGTCCGGTAAGCATCAATGCACTAATTAGTCCTGATATAATCCCTGCTCCAATGGATACCCCTTTTCCAAACTGAAAAGCCAGAATCAGCTGCCACAGATAAAGTGGAACACTGCTTCCCCACAGCAGCAATGCTGCAAATATACATCCTTTCATGATTTCGATATCGCTTGATGCGATTCTTCCAAATCCAATTCCGAATATGATTGCTGTCAATAGGATAGAGCACAGACACAAAACCAGTAGCATCAACAGTTTCGATAAAAATGCTGCAGGTTTATCCGGTAAAGACAACAGATTTTGAAAATCACCTGCATTTTGTTCCTGTTCCATCACACTTGCTGTAAAAATTCCAATAAGTACCGGAAGTCCTGCTCCTATTGCCTGATAAAATGCAATCACTTTCATATTTTCATTCCATGGTGAAAAAAAGTAATATATTAAAAATATAACGCTGGTTATAATCGGAATCAGTAAGTGTGCCAGAATCACAGATGTTCCTTTCATCTTTCGCAAGTCTGCATTAAGAGATCTTCCAATCATCTTATTTCACCTCTCTTCTCTCAAACCATTTCAAAAACAGAACCGTTACAAAAACAAACCAGATGATTGAGAGACACATTCCCGGAACAATGACTCCCGTATCCAAAAGAGGATTCCCTGCTTCTGCGGCAAGTCCATTTGGTAAAACATGAAGCAACGGGCACATCATTCGCATAGGGATTGCAGAAACAAGTACATACCAGATTCTGGTTTGTGATATTACCACACCGCTGACGGTAATAAATAGGCAGACGAACAGGTTTACAATCATTCCAAATCGTTCACTTAAAAATAAAGCTACCGGAATCTCCCATAACTCAGAAACCGTCAGAAACAATACTGCAATCAACGCTCCTCCAACTGGAACATGTGTCGTTAGAAGAAAGCCTCCAAGCGTTGCTCCTGCAAACACAATCACATTAGAAAACAAAATCATGTACCCAATATAAATAATTTTCCCCAGCAACAATTTTCTTCTGTCTGTGGGAATAGTCATTAAATGATAGTATTTTATCTTTTTCTCCTGCGCCACAGAAAGATAACAAAATAGAGCAATCATCCCCGGCAGCAAAAGTGTATACCACCAGTTCCAAACACTTTCTGCATAAGCATTTGTCATCCCAAGAGTAAATATAAATGCCATGACAAATGTAAGAAGAGGAAATCCCCAGATAAACTTTTTTCGCATGGTTCTTTTGGCTTTTTGATGTTCTGCTTTTATAATATTAACCATGGATTTCACCTGCTTTCTGGTTTTTTCTTACCACATTCATAAACAAATCTTCAAGATTATCTCCCTGCTTTAATGCTCCTTCGTATCCTAAGATTCCACCTGAAATAATCCCGACTTTATCTGCAAGTAACTGTACCTCTGAGAGAATATGACTGGAGAGAATTACAGTGATTCCCTGTTCCGGAAAAGACCGGATCAGCTCTCGTAATTCCTCGATGCCTATTGGATCTAATCCATTCGTAGGTTCATCCAATATCAAAAGTTCCGGTTCTCCAAGCAATGCCATTGCAATGCCTAGTCTTTGCTTCATCCCCAAAGAAAACTGTCCTGCTTTCTTCTTTCCGGTGTTTGTAAGTGATACAATCTGCAAGACCTCATCAATTCTGTTTTCATCTGTACCAAGCAATAATTGTCTTACCTTCAAATTCTCTCTGGCGGAAAGATTTTCATAAATAGGCGGATTTTCAATTAACGCTCCTATTTTTGATAAATCTTTCCTATCCAAAAGTTTTCCATCAAAGTAAATCTTTCCTGCAGTTGGTTTCATCATACCGGTCAGCATTTTCAATGTGGTAGATTTACCAGCGCCATTCGGTCCAAGCAGTCCATAAATCTGTCCCTTTTCGATATTAAGTGAAACATTATTTACCGCTTTCTGTTTTCTAAAATATTTACATAGATTTTGTGTCTGTAACATCATTTCCATCTTTACTATCCTTCCTTCTATATTTCATTTCTTACTGAAATATAACCTAACAGAAAAAAATAAAGATTTGATGAAGATTTATTCCCGTATGGAATAAACCATCAATTGAATATCATTATCAGAACTCGGCTTTCCACTGAAATCAGCAAAGCTGTTACAAATACGAAGTCCTAATTTACAGAATATCTCCGTGATTTCATCCAAACTATATAACCTTATAGGATTTCCTTCTTTCATTTCAGGCTTATAAAGTGCTTCTCCATACATATAGTCTACCTGCCCATATATCAGCGTTTTTCTATCCTTCTCCCATTCAAAAGCAGATAATGTAAGTCCCTTTTCTCCTGCATCCCATAACTTGCAAGGGAAATGCTCTTGCCTTTTGAAGAAGCTTCTGCAGCTTTTACTCCGATTGGAATAGATGTCCGGTACATCTTAATATGATTCCCGAAGTTTTCCCTCAGAGCTTCCACCGTACTTTTAGCAAGATTAGTCCGACTGTCTACGAGAGTCAGAAGTATTCCATCAATCTTAATATCCGGATTGATATACTTCTTTACCCTTGAAATCGTCTGCACGAGCTGCGTCATTCCTTTTGCTGGCAGATATTGAACCTGAACCGGAATAATCACACTGTCTGCCGCCGAAAGAGCATTGAGCGTTACCATACTAAGCGATGGCATACAGTCGATCACAACAAAATCATATCTGTCTTTAATCTGATTCAAGTAATTTTTCATCGTGGTTTCTCTGCTCATGGCATTCATCAGGTTATACTCCATTGCTGAAAGCTCAAGGTTTGCCGGGACAAGATCAACTCCTTCATCATGGTGCAGGATTCCAACCATCGGGTCATTCATCGTTTCATTCATCGCATCTGTTAATTTCGTTGCAAGCGTGATACCCAGACTGTCCGTATCCTGCCACCCCAGACAAGTGGTTAAATCTCCCTGTGGATCTGCATCAACAAGTAATACTTTCTTTCCCTGCATTGCAAAACCGATTCCGAGATTGACCGAAGTGGTGGTCTTTCCTACTCCGCCTTTCTGATTGCAGATGGCAATCGTTTTGCAGTTTGACACTTCTTGCGTCCTCCTTTCCTGAATATTCATAGCCATTGTAGAATGACTATGTACTTGACCGTTTCATTTCCTAAACGGTCGTGGCAACATTTGTTCTCAACACCCCTTGCCGAGCGTATCGCTCATGGGAAGCCACTAAGGAACAGACTGCTGATCTGTATCATAGGATTCTAACCTCTGCCGGGTACTCCGCCAGCTCCTTAGAGAAGTATCATTATCTTTCTGACTGTCATCGCCATGTCAGGAGCAACCTGACACTCATACCGGGAGTTCTCGCTGTTCTGCATCCACAAAAGTTATGGCGTACCCGATAAGGTGGCTATCATCAGAATTAACGTCTTAGTGACCTGTATATTCAGTTTTAAATTTCAAAGGAAGGCGTTCCATTTTTGTTGATTGGAATTACTCCCTTCACTTATTTGGAATTGCTCAGGCTTTTGACACCCTATTTTTTATAAATTTTTTTAATTTTTTTTGAGAGAGATTTTAGAACAATAGATAAGTAGAAAAAGCTTCAAATCCCGTGTATAATTAAGAAATAAAGATAGAAACAAATCGGAATTGACCGAATAAGTTAATCGTGCCATATGGCTTGATTATAAATACAAAGATAAAAACGCAATGTGCATTAAAAATGTACTAGAGCTGGTAGGTAGCCCAGCCGTCCTATGCAAATAGGGTAAGTAACCTGCCCCTCCGGGTTGTCCATTCTTTGTTCAATTCATTTTAGGAGGGATTCTTATGGACAAGGCAAGTGGAAAACTGACGGTATATTTTGAAGAACCATTTTGGGTAGGTGTATTTGAACGTATTGAAGATGGTAAACTATCTGTGGCGAAGGTAACATTTGGTGCAGAACCAAAGGATTACGAAGTGCAGGAATATATTCAAAAATACTATTTTAGTTTGAAATTCAGTCCGGCTGTTGATACTGTTGTAAAAGATATAAAAAGAAATCCCAAAAGGATGCAACGTGAAGCGAAAAAACAGATGCAGGAAACAGGCATCGGCACAAAATCGCAGCAGGCATTGAAATTACAGCAGGAACAGAATAAACAGGAGCGTAAAGTGAGGAGCCGTGAGAAAAAAGAAGCGGACGAACTGCGAATGTTTGAACTGAAACAGCAAAAGAAAAGAGAAAAGCATAGGGGACATTAGTCCCTTGGGCTTTTGCTCAAATTCTAATTTTTGAAACTGAGAAATCGGGATTGTGCGCCCAGACAAGGGCGAGTAGTCTAGCAGGTGGAATGCCTGTCTGGTAAGGTCTAACCAACCGCCAGTAGCGAGTCTTGGGTGACTGCCAGTAATGGTAGTTGCTAAGCGTAGACAGCGAGAAAATAGAGAGTGTGATTGAGCCTCGAAATTTTGACATCTAGAAGGCTGACGTTTTAATTCCAGCGGAAAGCAACACAAACCAAATCGTCATGGTAATCTGTGTTTTCCACTTTCCCTGAAGCATCAGAAGCAGCGGCGTGACCGGGCTGTTGCCCAGATCGGTGACGATTCCCTTCTTGACATCGCGCAGATATTCCTCATATGTCATGATATGATCCATCTTGATTCCTCCTGTTTATAGCCTTGGTCAGTAGTTTGATACTATGTACGAACTTTCTGCGTACTTGCTTTCGTTTTCGGATACCGTACAATATTTATACAATGAATCGTCAAGAGAGGAGGCAACAAGGTGACTTCTTTAACCATAGAACAAAAAAGAGTGGACATATACCCAAGCGCAAAGCCGGGCAGCCCAGTTATCTATCTCAACACCTTTTCCAATGCCGTTAACAGTGTGTATAAAAACCTGATGGCGCTCGGCTGCCCAGATTTCTGTCTGGTGGCGGTCAGTAATCTGAAATGGGATCATGACATGACACCGTGGTATATGGGGCCGATCTCTAAACACGATACGCCCTGCACCGGGGGTGCGGATGATTACCTGAAACTGCTTCTGGATGAAATTATGCCGGAAGCGGAAGCGCTCCTTCCCGGTGCGCCCGCCTGGCGGGGCCTCGCCGGTTACTCGCTGGCTGGGCTGTTCGCCCTCTACGCTCTCTACCAAACGGATGTGTTTGCCCGCGCAGCGAGTATGTCAGGTTCCTTCTGGTTTGAGGGCATCATGGAATATGTGTGCTCCCATGAGATGAAGCGCAAACCTGACTGTCTGTATTTTTCTCTCGGAGACAAGGAGAGCTCCACCGATAATCCGATTTTGAACGTTGTGCAGCAGAATACGCAGGAGATAGAAACACTGTGCCACGGGAAAGGCATCGAAACCACCTTCGTACTGAACAGTGGCAGCCACTATCAGGCGTGCAACAAGCGCACAGCGGCTGGCATTCACTGGATATTAAATAGATAAACCGACAAGGAGATAAAACGATGGATACGATTTATTCGCTTTTTCAGAAAGTAGTTAAAGAACATGAAAATGCCCCGGCTATCATTGAAAACGACCGCGCCATGACTTTTGGAGAGCTGTCCAACATGGTAGATATGATCACGTGCAGCTTTCCGCAGGAAGTACACAGCATCGGCATCGTCATGCGTCACCGAACCGAGATGATTGCCTCGATTCTGGCGGTACTCAAATGCGGCGGCCAATATGTCCCAGCCGAGCCGGATTTTCCCACCGGGCGCATCCATGACATGATGACCGAGGCACAGGTGGATTTTGTGCTGACGGAACACGCCTTTGCGCCCAAACTGAGCAGTTTCCCCATCCGCTATACAGATTGTGAGATCTGCGGCGTGGAGACGCCCTCCTGGAAGCGCAACGCCATCGAAGACCCGGAACGCCCCGCCTATGTGCTGTATACGTCAGGTACCACCGGGCGGCCCAAAGGTGTCTGTGTCACCAACCGCAATGTTTGCCATTATGTCCGTGCCTTTGCCAACGAGTTCCATCCCGGCCCCGGTGATGTCATGCTGCAATATTCCGTCTGTTCTTTTGACATCTTTGTGGAGGAAGTGTTCACCAGTCTGCTGAATGGTGCCGCTCTGGCCATCCCCGCTGACGAGGATAAGGCCGACATCCATGCGTTGATGGCTTTTGTGGAACGTCACCATGTGACTATGATCAGCGGCTTTCCGTATCTGCTGGCAGAAATGAACCACCTGTCTGTCATTCCGTCCTCTCTGCGGCTGCTTATCAGCGGCGGCGATGTGTTGCGGGGCGTTTATGTGGATCACCTGCTGAACAAAGCAGAGGTTTACAACACCTACGGCCCCTCCGAGACAACGGTCTGCGCCTCCTATTACCGTTGTAATAGTGGAACTGTGCTGGAGGACGGTACCTATCCCATCGGTCATCCTGTACTAGGTGCGCAGATCAGGATTCTGGATCAGTCTGGCAACGAGGTTGCCAAAGGGCAGACGGGTGAGATTTGCATTTATGGCGGCGGTGTATCTCTGGGCTACATTGGCGACCATGCCGAGGAAAACAGCGCTTTTGAGCGGCAGCCGGACGGTAGCACCATGTACCGCAGCGGCGATTTGGGCTATATCCTGCCGAATGGCAACATTGCATTCCTGCACCGCAAGGACGACCAGATCATGATTTACGGCAAGCGGGTGGAACTTGCCGAGGTGGAGTCCCGGCTCTATCGGTGCAAGGATGTGCAGCAGGCTATTGTCCGGGCTTTTACAGACGAGGATGGACTGTCCTATATGACCGCCTATGTGGTGCCTTCCGACAATAAGCTGAAAGTCTCGGAAGTAAAAAAAGAACTGTCTGAAAATCTGACTTCCTTTATGATCCCAGAGTTCTTTGTGAAGATGAAGCAGATTCCTTTGAATGTCAACGGTAAGCCGGATGTGTCGAAACTGCCGGTGGTAATGAAAGCGGGGGCATTATAATGGAGATTCAGATCCGGCAGGCCACGATCCAGGACCTGAATGTATTGATGCAATGGCGAATGGAAGTCTTGCATGAGGTATTCTCCATCCCCTCGGAGCGGTCTGTAACAGAGCTGGAATCGGAAAATCGCCGCTACTATCAAACAGAACTGCCGCAGGGCGGACATATTGCCTGCTTTGCCTACGTAGGGGAGGAAATCGTCGGCTGCGGCGGGATATGCCTCTATCATGAGATGCCCTCACCGGACAATCTAAACGGGAAATGTGCCTACCTGATGAACATTTATACCCGGCCGCAGTTTCGCGGACACGGCATAGGGAACAGAATCGTCAGGTGGCTTGTAGAGCAGGCTCGTCAGCGGCATATTTCAAAAATATATCTTGAAACCTCAGACAAAGGCAGGCCGCTGTATCAAACAATCGGTTTTGCCGATATGAAGGATATGATGAAACTGTCCCGTGAAAAATAAGCAAAATCAAAGGAGCATACATACAATGGAGCCAATCATCTGAAACGTTGAAGTAAAAAGCGTCCTCACAAAATCCAATTTGCCTGTGAGTGATTATTATTCGGTCAATCCTTATGTGGGCTGTGGCCACGGCTGCAAATATTGCTACGCATCTTTTATGAAGCGTTTTACCAATCACCCGGAGCCCTGGGGAGAGTTCATAGACGTTAAATTTTGGCCGGAAATCAAACACCCGGAGCGGTATGCAGGGAAAGAACTGTTTCTCTGTTACGTGACCGACCCATATCAGCCGCTGGAGGAAACCGCCTGCCGCACCCGCGCCATTTTAGAGCAGATGCAGGGCAGCGGATGTAGCCTCAGTATTGCTACCAAGTCTGACCTGGTGCTGCGTGACCTTGACCTCATTAAAACATTCCCCAATGCGCGGGTATCCTGGTCGATCAAACACACTGGACGAAGATTTTCGCGCTGATATGGACAATGCAGTGAGCATTGAGCGGCGGCTGGCCGCTATGAAAGCATTCCATGATGCTGGTGTGCGCACCACCTGCTTTATCTCGCCGATTTTCCCCGGCCTCACCGACCTGCCCTCCATCATCCACCGGGCGAAGAATCAATGTAATTTGGTCTGGCTGGAAAACCTAAACTTGCGGGGCGGTTATAAGAAAACGATTTTTGACTATATAACGGAAAAACATCCAGACCTGCTGCCGCTGTACGATACCATTTACAATAAAAAAGAACGCAGCTACTGGTCAATGCTGGATGCGCAGATGCGGCAGTTTTGCCAAGAGGAAGGGCTACTGTATGTCCGGGATGATGATTCCATCAAACGCCCGTTCAACGATCCGCCTATCGTGGTCAATTATTTTTTCCACGAAGAGATTATCCCTCGGCCAAAATGCAGAAGAACAGGTAATCAAAACTATATAGTAACATGCAGAAAGCTAGAAGTTGTAGAGGTGAGGTTATGAAACGCGCAGAATTAGAATCATTTATAATGGAGACATATAACGCTGAGACAGATTATCCGTGGCTCAAATATCCGAATTATGAGGTGTTCCGGCATTGTAATAATCGGAAGTGGTTTGCTCTGATTATGGATGTACCAAAGAACAAGCTGGGGCTGCAAGGCGAAGAAATGCTGAAAGTGGTCGATTTCAAATGTGACCCAATTCTGATTGGCACACTACGAGAGGAACCCGGCTTCTTCCCGGCGTATCACATGAGCAAGGATAGCTGGATTACTGTTGCACTGGATGGCAGCGTATCAGATGACAAAACCAAAATGTTGCTTGATATGAGTTATGAAGCAACGATACCCAAAACATGCAAAAAGAGATACTGACAAATTCAAGTTGAACAAAATCGCTGCGCGATGGCTTGCCAAGGCTGTGGCGCAGCTTT
>ENA-OYXL01000621-OYXL01000621.1-human-gut-metagenome-genome-assembly--contig:-NODE-621-length-12683-cov-5.198290_pt1 | contig 12683 bp, 9 predicted proteins | sample MGYA00244845_ERZ653422 | MGnify/ENA primary metagenome ERZ653422 (study PRJEB26926, sample SAMN06164903) | human gut metagenome | biome: ENVO:00009003; feature: ENVO:2100002; material: ENVO:00002003... | reverse complement strand
AAATCCTGCGAATGTGCTTGTATTTCAAGGGTTTTTCGGGATAATCAAAATTTTTAATAGAATATTTAACGTTTGTAACGGCATTCATTGCGACTGAATCGTTAAATCCTCTGAACATATATGCCGCATTGGCAGGCTGTTCTGTTTCGCTGACAAACTCGGCTAAATTTTTGTTTTCCATACTCCAATAAAATGAAGTGCCGTTCATACCGACGTAAGTGCTTTCGTTGTAATTAATTTTTCCGCCGCTGTAGCGATAGAATGTATCGTCACCTTTTGCCGCTTTTTTTACCTTGCTCGCCGCAGAACGCTTAATCTTATTGTTGACGGCACCGTAACTTACATAGCTTGCAATATGGTTATTGCCGTGACTGCTGAAAAAATAAGCCGAATTGCCTGCAAATGAGGCAAATACAAGGATTACTGCTAAAACGGGAGCAATACGCTTCTTTGCCGATTTATTTGAAATCATACAAACGATTACTATTAACAGTGCTGTTATGAGAGAAAAAATAATGTTGTGATTTATTTCATTCATCATCAATAAGGCGGCTAGGGAATATACTGCGATTGCTATGATTATACCTAAGCCTTTGCGAATATCTATTTTGCAAAGGTCTTGCCATGTTACTGCAACAATATATGCAATAATCATCCCGTAAGCCCAAACCCAGCGGTTAGCCATATATGAAAATCCGTTAAAAGCCCAGCCGAATGCAGGGATAAGAAGCATAGCCGTAGCGCCTAAAAATATTAATCTTAATGGGCGCCAACTTTTGTTTTTAGTAAAGAATAAAACGCAAACGGCAGGAAGCGCAACAGCGTTATATCCAAGATGCGTAAGATATCCCGGCTTTGTTTGACAGGTAATCATAGAAGCTAAGAAACTGCGATAATAATCCATACTGTATATCCAGGTATGAACATAACTCTCAGACGAACGGCCGTCGCCGATATAGGCTAATATTACAGGTATAAGTATAATTGCACTTAAAATCACACCTAAAATTGCACTGCCTGCGATTTTAAAGAAAACTCCAAAAGCCTCTTTTGCACGATGACGATATCTGCAAACAAGCAAAAAAAGTGTATAAATTGCGGTGAATAAAGCAAGCATATAGAAAAAGTAAAAATTACTTATAGCTGCTAAAAATACCGTAACAATAAAAAGATACGGCCTTTTGCCTGCCGCAATTTGCTCTACACCGAGAAGCAGCAACGGCAAAAATATCATAGGAAGAGCAAAAAACGGGTGATGCGACACTATGAACATTCCAAATAAGGTGAACACATAAACAAGCGAGCCTACCGTTATGCTTGAAACGTGATTTTGCTTTTTAATAAAACAGAATGCACCGAAGCTAAGCCCCGCAAGATATAAACGAAACAGAGATAAAAGACTGTAAAGATATGCCGCATATTTGGCAGGACAGGCAATGCTTAACAAATCAAGCGGGTCGCCGATAGCATAAAAGTGAAGCGTGGTTAATATATCGCTTCCGAGTCCTATCGAAAAATCCCATTGCGGCAACACAAATTTATGAGTTTCAAACAGCGTTTCTAAAATTTCACGTCCGTATTTGCCGAAATATACAAAAGCGGCAAAGTGCTGCCTCCAGCCGTCGCTGTTAATAATTAATGTCTTTTTATTTATTATAAACCAAAAGTAACATAAAGCAGCACAAACTAAAAAAGCTGCACTGTAAAGTAAAAAGAATTTTTTGCCGTTTTTAATCGGCTTTTTTAAAGTTGATGTTTTATCGCTCATAATGTATTCCTTTTTAAGGCAATCTATTGAAATCTTGTTCTAATATAATTTTTTGCATTGTAATTATATCATATAGTATAAAGCATTACAATAAAAATTATATAAGCACAAGTGCCGGAGTTATCAATAATCTAATCTTTTTTTGGAGTGATGGAGTGATTATGAAAGAAATTTTAATTAATGTTGACTGTTTTTTATTGACATGTAAATATAAATATGCTAATCTTAATAATGACAACGGGGTCTGCAAGGCAGACCCCTGCTTTGATATATGGAGGTATTCATAATGAAAAACTTAGGCTATTATAACGGTAAGTATGACGAGATTGAAAAAATGCAAATTCCGATGCTTGACAGAGTTTGTTGGTTTGGTGATGGTGTTTATGATGCAACATATGCTCATAATCATATTGTTTTTGATATGGATGCGCACCTTACAAGATTTTACAATTCCGCAAAACTTCTCGGTATGAACATACCGATAGAACGTGACGAGCTTGACAAATTGCTCAGAGAGCTTGTTAAAAAGGTCAATGACGGCGACCAATTTGTTTATATGCAGGTTACTCGTGGAAATGGGCTTCGTGGTCACATTTATCCTGAAAATATGCAGGGCAATTTATGGATTACACTTACGCCTTGCCATGTTGCGGATACATATAAGCCGATTGATGTTATTACGTATGAGGACAAAAGATTTTATTATTGCAATTGCAAAACACTTAATCTTATTCCGTCTTGCCTTGCCGCTACCGCTGCTGACAGAGCAGGTTGCCAAGAAGCAATTTTCCACAGAGGAAACATTGTTACGGAGTGTGCACACTCTAATGTTTCTATTTTTAAGGACGGTAAGGTTATTACTCACCAGCTTGACGATATGGTTCTTCCGGGAACAGCAAGGATAAGGCTTCTTGCTTTTGCGAAAAAGCTTGGATACGATGTTGAAGAAAGAGATTACACTCTTGATGAATTAATGTCGGCAGATGAAATTGTTGTTCATTCAACAGGTTCTTTCTGCATTCCGGTTAAAACCGTTGACGGCAAAAAAGTAGGCGGAAAAGCGCCTGAAATGTTGAAAGCAATTCAAGACGCTTTAGTTAAAGATTTTGAGGAGCAGTGCAAATAATAATGAATAAAACCGAGCTTACCAAACTTAATGTCGGATACAATCTTGATTGGCTTATGAACCTTGACCCGAGAGGTTACGGCGTTTGCAGAATTCTCTACGACGGGGCAATCAAATATACAGGAAAGCCCTTGTCGCTCAATGGGGCAGAGGGACTTGTGAAGAATATTAAAAAGGGCGAAAAGGTGTTTATTTTAACGGGATTTATTCTTCTCCCTTGGAATGAGGCAGAGACTGACGGAATTATCTCATCTACCGTTTTTGCCAGATTTGTTATAAGGGCATTTGGCGCAAAGCCTGTTATGTTAGTGCCTGAGCAATGCGAAAAAGCCATTAAGGCTATGAGCGAGGTTTTAGGTGTCGATATTACTTATGACATTGACAATATACCCGATAACACCATTTGCATTGTTTCATTTACTAAGGATAAGAGCAAGGAAGAGGAACAAACGCAAGAAATACTTTCTCACGGCTTGCCGTGCGCTGTTATTTCTAATGAAGCACCCGGCAGAAACAAAAACGGATATTATCATAATGCAGTAGGTGTAAACACAACCGATATTGAGGCAAAATATGATGTTCTTTTTAGGGAATGTCAAAGCAGAGGTATTTATAATCTTTCTATCGGTGACCTTGGCAATGAGCTTGGTATGGGCACTATTGAAAAACATATAAGAAAATATATTCCTTACGCTGAAAAGGGCGGTTGCAAGGCAGGAACAGGCTTTGGTATTTTGGCAGATACGGCTGCCGACAACATTATTACAGCAACTGTAAGTGACTGGGGTATGAATGCTCTTATGGCATGCACGGCATTTCTTTTGAATGATTTAGACCTTTTTCATACCGAGAAAGAGGAAGCGGCAGTTATGGATGCTGCGGCAAAAGCGGGTATGCTTGATATGTACGGAGAAGCAAGACCTTACATTGACGGAATTGGCAAAAACATTGTTTTGCCGATTATTTCACTTATGCGTGGGCTTATTGAATATCCTCACACGGTTGAGGACAAAACTGATAAATGGTTTGAAACAACAATTAAAAAAGGATATTTTAAATGATTTATTCATTTTTGCAAAACGGCGACAGCGCTGTTACCGTGCAATTTAAAAATGAAATAAGCGAAGAGGTTAACCGCCGGGTTACCGGTCTTTGCAACAGAATAGAAGCAAAGCATATTAATGGAATTATTGAGCTTGTACCGACGTTTGCTTCGTTAACTGTTTTTTACGACTGCACAATCATCAGCTCAAAAAAGCTGAAAAAGAAAATCAAATCCCTTATAAACGGCGGAGAGTGCGACGTAAAAAGCACGGCTAAGGTTTGGAATATACCTGTGTGCTACGACGACGAGTTTGCTTTGGATATGAAAAATGTGTGCAGCCATACAGCTCTTGAAAGAGAAGAAGTTATCAAGCTTCACACATCAAAGCCTTACTTAATTTATATGTTAGGATTTTTACCCGGATTTGCCTATCTCGGCGGTATGGACGAAAGACTTTTTACTCCGAGATTAAAAACACCGAGGCTTGAAATTTTTGAAGGGGCTGTAGGAATCGGCGGAGAGCAAACAGGGATTTATCCTATTGCGTCACCGGGTGGCTGGAAATTGATTGGCAAAACGCCCGTAAAAGTTTTTGACAAATCAAAAAAATCGCCTATATTGTATAAAGCCGGCGATTATATCAAATTTTTCAGCATAGATAAGGCAGAGTATCTTGAAATAGAAAAGCAGGTTGCGAACGGCACTTACACTCCTTTAGTCAGCGAGGTTGAATTATGATAGAAATTATTTCTGCAGGTATGCTTTCAACCATTCAAGACTTAGGCAGATTTTCAGTAATGAAAGATGGCTTTACTCAAAGCGGTGTAATGGATGCCTATTCAACAAAAATTGCAAACAAACTTTGCAAAAACGATGTTAACGCACCTGTTATTGAAATGACAATGCTCGGAATAACGGCTAAGTTTACGGATGAGCATATTTTTGCGATTTCAGGCGGAATTTTTGATATTTCGCTTAATAACAAGCCTATTAAAACAAATAAAGCGTACGTTGCAAAAAAAGGCGATATTTTAAGCATTAAGGGCGTTAAGCAAGGATTAAGATGTTATCTTGCGGTTGCGGGAGGCTTTGATGTTCCTTTATTTATGGGCAGTGCCTCAACAAATCTTAAAATAAATGTCGGCGGCTTTGAAGGAAGAAAGCTTAAAGCGGGCGATATTCTTAAAATCGGCAAAGCAGGCAAAATTAAAAATATCGAAAAGCGAGAGCTTTCGGAAAATACTTATGATAAAATAATAAAAGCAAGGGTAGTATTAGGTCCGCAGAACGATATGTTTTGCGAAAATGATTTAGCACTGTTTTCAAAGCAGCAGTACACCGTTACCTCTGACATTGACAGAATGGGTATAAGGCTTTGGGGAATTGCTTTGCGTGGCAAGGAAAAATTAGAAATAATTTCAGATGCAATTACCTTTGGCTCAATACAAATTACTAATTCGGGTATGCCGATTGTGCTTATGGCAGACCACCAAACAACAGGCGGATATGCAAAAATAGCAACAGTAATAAGTGCCGATTTGCCAAAGCTTGCACAGGCAAAACCGGGGGACAAAATCATCTTTGAGATTGTTGACGTTAATACTGCCGAAAAAATAGCAATTAAGCAAAAAAAGTATATTGATAAATTATTTTAGGAGTGCCTATGGATTATTCAAATATGTTGCCGCAGGAAGTAAAAAAACTTATCAGAAACGGCAAAATAAATTGCCAAACATCAGGTATGTGCAACGGCTATGCTCAGGCTAATCTTTGCATTTTGCCAAAGGATTATGCGTTTGACTTTTTACTGTTTTGTGTTCGAAATCCGAAGCCGTGCCCGATTTTGGAGGTCGGCGATATCGGCTCAAAGCGTTTTAAAACAATGGCGAGTGAGGGCGATGTATGTAAGGATTTTCCAAAATACAGAATTTGGAAAAACGGCGTTCTCGAAAAAGAAGTTACCGATATAACCGATTATTGGCGTGATGATTTTGTGTATTTTCTTATCGGTTGTTCTTTTAGCTTTGAAAGTGAATTATTAGAAGCTGACATTCCTGTCAGGCATATTGAGGAAAACAAAAATGTGCCTATGTTTAATACGAATATCAAACTTCAACCGTCAGGTAAATTTCACGGGAATATGGTTGTATCAATGCGACCTATTCCAAACGATTTAGTTGTAAAAGCGGTTAATGTTACCGCCTCTATGCCAAGAGTTCACGGTGCGCCGATACAAATAGGCAATCCCGAAGCAATAGGCATAAAGGATGTTACGAAGCCTGATTACGGCGACAGCGTAACAATAAACGAAGGGGAAGTGCCGGTGTTTTGGGCTTGCGGCGTTACACCGCAAAACGCAGTGATGCAAACAAAGCCTGAAATTGCCATAACACATTCACCGGGTCATATGTTTATAACCGATATAAAAAATGTCGACTTAAAATATTAGGTGATTATATGTATAAAATCAATTTGAATTGTGATTTAGGTGAGGGCGCTGCCTATGACGAACAAATTATTCCTTTAATTAACAGCGCTAATATTGCTTGCGGTTTTCACGCAGGTAATCACGATATGATGGAAGCTACTGCAAAGCTTTGTATTGATAATAATGTTGATATCGGTGCACATCCCGGTTATCCCGACAAGGAAAATTTCGGCAGAACAAATCTTGACGTAACTCCTAAACAGGTTTATGATTACACATTGGCTCAATTAGAGGCTTTAGGTAACGTTGTTGGAAGCACGGGCAAAATAGTTCATATTAAACCGCACGGTGCAATGTATAATCAAGCGGCAAAAAATAAAGAATTGGCAGACGCAATAGTTGATGCAATTATTGATTACGATAAAGATTTAATTTTAATGGCGCTTTCAGGCTCTCAAATGATTAAGTCGGCGAAAGAAAAGAAAATTAGATATGCAAGCGAGGTTTTTGCTGACAGAGCATACGAGGCGGATGGCTCGCTTAGAGCAAGGTCACTTGAAAACTCGATGATAACAGACGAAAATTTGGCTGTTGAAAGGGTTATTAAAATGGTGCAAACAGGAAAAGTCGTTGCCTACACGGGCGAGGAAATTAATATTGAGGCTCACTCTGTTTGTGTTCACGGCGACAGCGAAAAAGCGCTTGTATTTGTCAAAAAGCTAAACGAGGCTTTTAGAAAAAATAATATAGAAACAGTAAGTTTAATCGAGGCGATAAAATAATGGACCATCGTACTTATTTAAAGATTGATTTGAATAAGCTTGAACATAATTATAACAGTGTACGCAATAAACTTCCAAGCGGCGTTAAGCTGCTCGGCGTAATTAAAGCTAATGCATACGGTAACGGCGCTGTTGAGATAGGCAAATTTCTTGATGATAAGTGTGACTTTTTCGGAGTTGCATGCATTGAAGAAGCTATTGAACTTAAAAAAGCGGGAATCAAAACACCGATATTGATTTTGGGAAGGGTATTTCCGTTTGATGTTGAAAAGGCTGTTAAATATGATATACGAATACCTATTTTTTCGTATGATGACGCAGTTATACTTTCAAACGAAGCAGTAAAGCAAAATAAAAATATGCCTTATCATTTTTGTATTGATACGGGAATGAGCAGAATAGGATTTCAAGTCAACGAGGAAAGTGCTGATATTTGCAAGCGCATAACCGAGTTGCCTAACATTTTTGCAGAAGGTATGTTCTCTCATTTTGCAACCAGTGATGAAGCTGATTTGTCAAAAGCTGTTGAGCAACGAAACAAGTATAAACGATTTTGCAAGATGCTAAGTGACAGAAAGATTGAAATACCTATTAAGCATCTGAACAACAGTGCCGGTATTATGAATTTCGACGAATATTTTGATATGTGCAGAATGGGTATTGTTACGTACGGTCTTTATCCGTCGGAGGAGGTTGATAAAAGCCTTCTTGATATTGAGCCGATAATGAGCTGGTACACAAAGATTTCTCATATTAAAGAGCTTGAACCCAAAAGGGAAATTTCATACGGCGGTACATTTATAACCGAGAAAACAACTAAAGTCGCAACAATTCCTATCGGCTATGCCGATGCTTTCCCTCGCTGCCTTTCTAACAAAGGCAAGGTTATTATTAACGGCAAATATGCAAAAATTCTCGGCAGAGTTTGTATGGACCAATTTATGGTGGATGTCAGCGATATTGATTGTAATATAAACGATGAAGTTGTTATAGTCGGCGCTCAAAACGGCGCTCACATTTCTATAGAAGAATTGTCAGACAGCGCATACTCTTTCAATTACGAACTCCCTTGCAGAATACCTGCTCGTGTTAACAGAGTTTATGTTTATAATGATGAAGTAGTTGAGGATGTAGGGCTTGTATAGCGAAAAATTCTATTGCTCTCATATTATTTACTTTACTTTGCTAAAAAAGCTCCTGTCGGGGCGCACTGCATAAAGAAAAATGTGGTTTAAACATTCTGAGTTTTGCCCATTGCACTATTAAAAAATCCTGTTAATACTTAAGTATTAACAGGATTTTTTCAATCATAGCTATTATTTCCTTTATTTTATATTGGATATTCTTTGTTTATTACTAATAAAAATGCAGACACGAAAAAACCTATGGTAAATGGTTAGCTATCTGTTATTTCTTTGTTGTAACAGTCTTAGCTTTTGACCAGCCTGAATAAATCCTTATGGATTTGCCGTTAATCTTAACTGTCTTATAGGTGCGAACTCTTACATAATACTTTTTCTTGCCCGAAAGCTTTGAAATTTTCTTTGATACTGTTGTATTCTTGCCTACTGTTACGGTCTTAGCCTTGCTGAATTTACTTGAGGCACTGTACTGTACCTGATAGCCTGTTGTCTGTGTAGCCTGCTTCTTCCACTTTACTGTAAACTTCTTTGAACCTGCTGTAAGTGAGGAAATACTTGTTGCCTTTGGCTTGATTGTGAAATAAAGCGTCTTTGTTCCGCTGTATTTACCCTTAAAGGTAATCTTTACTGCGTACTTGCCAACATACTTTCTGCCTTTTGCATAAGACACAGTATAGTCAGTATTCTTAACAAGTGTCTTTCCTGTTCTGTCCTTAACAATAACCTTAGGTGTTCTAACCTTTCCGTTATATGTTAATGATGTTGCTTTAAGCTTTATGCTTGATGCCTTTGGAATTACTGTTGTTGAAAGAGTTTTCTTACATACCGAACAGTAATTTACTATCTTGCCGTTTGCTGTTGGGGTTGCCTTTGTTACGGTTTGCTTTGTGGTGTGGGCAATCTTAGCAATATTGCCCCAAGATGCAAGGTCGGTTATTTCCTTTGTACCGAGTACATCTTCATAGAACTTGCCACAACCTTCGCACTTGTAGTATGCTTCCTTACCGCCCTCTGTGCAGGTGGCAGCTTTCGCAGCAACCAAAGTCAGATTGTGAGTGTGCGGTACAGTTTTGTTATATCCGCAGGTGTCGCAAACATTGTCAGAACCGTAATCGTGAGCCGCTTTGGTTGTTGTAGCATCGCAGCGAGTACATTTATGCCAGTGACCTGTGCTGTCGCCGGTCCAAGCGGTACTCCAATCGTGACCGAGAGCTGCGATATTGTCAACAGTCTTGGTCTGTGTATTTGCCCAAGCTTCAGTAAAGGCTGCTGTATAGGTTGTTTCGCCCTTTGCTGTGCAGGTCGGAGCCTTTGTCTGTGCGCTTGTTACAGTAGCAGTTGCAGTTTTCTTATGAGCTGCATCACGCTTACAGGTGCGTGTTGCTGTGCAAACGGTGTTGTCTGCATTCCAAGTGTAAGCAGGTGCGTTCCAATCGTGATTGAGAGGTGCAATCTCTACGCTTGTTTTATCGGTAATTTCTACCGATCCTGTTGCATCTTCAAACCACTTGTCGCAGCCATCGCAGGTGTAGTATGCGGAATTGCCCGCAGTAGTGCAGGTGGCAGCTTTCGCAGCAACCAAAGTCAGATTGTGAGTGTGTTCTTCGTTTTTATTTTTGTAATAATATGTAACAACCGTTCCGTCCGAAACAATAGGTTCATTCAAGCCGTCAGCCTTTACAAATTCGTAATCATAAAGCTTTTTTGCCGGTGTCAAATCAAGCTTTGTGCCGTATGGCACGGTAAATGTTCCGCCGGCAGTGTTTGGAATTTCAGAGCCGTCCTCAAATTTATACTGAATTGAAACGGTTGTGTAGCGCTGTGTTTCCGTATTGTCGTCTGCAAGCACATTTCCGTTTTCATCGAGCACCTGAAATGCCACGGTATCGCCGCTCTTAAGCTGTGCATCAGACGGAATTTGATAAATAAGCGAGCAACTCTTTAAGCCTGAATTAAAGTCGCTTTTGATGTGATCCAAAGCACCGAGCGGCCAGAAATTTGCCTTATCATTCCAAACAGGAATGTCAAAGGTTTGTACTGTTTGAAGCGGATTCCCCGATGAATCGGTCGCAACGCTTCCGTCGGAGTGCTTAATCCACATTTTGAATTTTAATTGTCGTGCATTTTTATCTGAAATGTTTTGAATAACAGTTCTAAGCTCGATTTTTTTACCGTTCATATTAGTATTAAATCTGCTTTTGCTGTTGCCGCTCAAAAGTCGGTCATTGCGATTATATGTGTAATTATAATATGAACTTGTTTCAAGGTCGGTAAAATCAGACGGCTTTGAATAAGCGCCCGTATATTCCTTAACCTCGGGAGTTGCAACATAAAGGTCTACATCCTTAACAAGCTGAGACATTCGCTTGAAGCCCTGCAAACGGCAAACCTCACAGAATTGATAGTTTGTGTCTCTCATTATGCACTCATAACTTGAAACAAGCATTTTTGAGCCGTAAGCATTGCGGCAGGTATATGTGTTTCTAAAACCTAAAAGCTGTCGCCATTTTATCTTTTCCGGGTCTTCAACCGAGGAAAGATTGAGTGATTTAAGTTCCTTATCGTCAAGCAAATATCCGTTACTGTATTCATCACCGAGACCGAGCAAACCGTGTCCAAACTCGTGTGCAAAAGTTTTTGATGCACGATAGCTGTCTGATGGCGAAATGAAATAATGGAAGCCGTATTCACGGTTATTATAAGCACCGCCGAAATCATTTGTTGTATTTACAACCATAGCGAACTGGGCAATATAATCGTGAACATAATAATACGGCTTATATTCCGAATCGGACGGAATTGTATTCGGGTCAGTTGTTTTTTTAATATGAGCATCGTGAATTTTCTCGATAAATTCAGGACCGATACATCTCTCAAAAATATGATTTTTCCATTGACTTCCGTGGAGATTATTAGAAATAACAGGTGAATTATATTTGTCGATTATAACATCAAAGAAGGTACTTCCGCCATTGTCAAAACTTGATTCGGAAGCCGTACAAAGAGCGTAAACATTAAATCTGTCGGCATAACTGCGATAAGGCTCATATTTCATAGCATCCTGCCAAAGCCGTTTTACATCGTTGATGAATTTGCCCTGCTGACTTTTTGTATATCCCTCGCCGCAAACGACAACAACCATATTTTCAAGATCGCTTCGTGTCTTTTGAATAGTATAAACAGGGATGGTAGGATTAGAATATTTTCCGTCATTTGAATACCACGGGCCGAGGGTGAGCTGAATGCTTTGCTCGGTGCTGACATTCCAATCGGGATTTGCGTCCTCGGCAGGTTCCGAAATTGTATAATCATCCTCTTGCTTATTTGGAGCAGAGCCGATATAAGGACTGCTTTGTGAGCCGCTGCCGGAAGTTGTAACAAAATATTCGGAATCGAGATAAAATGCAGGTCTTACGCCCAAATCGGAATACCACGGAGCATAACGACCGACCTGACCCGATGAACTGATATAACGCATATCGTGATTGCAATCGGTAACAGGAGTGCGAAGCCAATAAGGCCAAGCCATACCGTCATTATTATACGCAACATAATAACCTTTGAGATTTTTCCACACGGCATTAGCCTGCTTTACATCAAGAAGAAAAACCTTTTCGGTTGTAGTTTCAAAATATGAACTGTCGTAGTTTGCCACCGCTTCCGAAATATCGGTGTAGTATAACAAATCCGAATTTGCGTCTCCATCAACTATGCCCTTGTTGTATTCGGGATGAGAAACGAGAGAACGCTGGGTAACGGTTTTCATTGCCGCAATTTCAGATTTTGAAAAAGCGTTGAGAAAACCCGCTTTTTCGTTGTACGCTCCCACACCGCTTACATATCCGTCTTTCGGAGGGTTGCCGCAAAGCCAATCGACTTTGCCTGCCTCTGCGGTTGAATTTAACCAAGAACGCATATTGCTGTCTTTCCAATAGTTAGAACCGTAATCATCACGCTTATAGCTTCTGCTGTGTGATTTTGAATTGCTGTTGTCATTTGTTTTGGCATCATATGCAAGGGTGTCAACAATTTTGTCTGCAAGCATAAGCGGTCCGTTATTGTCAATGCTTACACATCGCCAAAGAATTGAGGCATTGTTATACGCGCCCATTTTAACATAGTCGCCAACTTTAATATCGGGCTTTGATGCCGCCTGAATGGTCATCGGCAAAACGGAAATTGCCATGCACAATGCCAAGAATATTGCGGTTATTTTTTTCGACATTAAGGAACCTCCTTTATAAGCTATATATTTGCTTTTATTATATTGTAAGGTGTTATATGTGTCAATGAAAATCCAATTAAATTTTTGTATGATTTTCTGTATTCGCTCGGAGTTTTGCTCATTTCAATTCGTGTTACGATTTTGATTTGAGCGATGTCTCTCAAAAG
>ENA-OYXL01000569-OYXL01000569.1-human-gut-metagenome-genome-assembly--contig:-NODE-569-length-13459-cov-7.109818_pt1 | contig 13459 bp, 6 predicted proteins | sample MGYA00244845_ERZ653422 | MGnify/ENA primary metagenome ERZ653422 (study PRJEB26926, sample SAMN06164903) | human gut metagenome | biome: ENVO:00009003; feature: ENVO:2100002; material: ENVO:00002003... | reverse complement strand
GATTCGCCTTAGTCTCGTGGGCTCGGAGATGTGTATAAGAGACAGAGTGAAGATTTACTGCCTGAATTAGCTTCCAAACTGGCACCGGGAAAAGATATTTATGCCACCGACAAGGAGAAAGCATTCATCGAAGAAAACTTCCCAGCATGTCCTAATGTATCCATCGACTTCGGCATTATGGAGAAAGCGGATAATGTGTATGTATCATTAGGAGATTTTGGCTGGTCCGATCTTGGAACTTGGGGATCACTTTATGATTTATCGGAAAGAGACCCGGAAGGCAATGTTACGCTGAAGTGCCATTCACTTATATATAACAGTAAAGATAATATGGTAGTACTTCCGAAAGGCAAACTGGCCGTTATCGATGGACTGGAAGGATTTCTGATAGCCGAATCGGACAACGTTCTTTTGATTTGCCGCAAAGATGAAGAACATGCCATCCGTAAATATGTAAACGATGCCCAAATGCAACTGGGCGATGATTTCATTTAATAACACGCAACCTGACGCCGGAGCCAAAACCGGATAAGACCATACAAATAGTGAACGGTGAACAAACTGCATAATTGATTGCAGAGAGTTCACCGTTCACTGTTTATAGGGATATTCAGTAAATGTTCCTCTTTCTAAAAAATCAAGAGAAAAGCTTTGCTTTACGTGAGCTTTTCTCTTGATTTTTTCGTTCAACTCTCCCAGTCTTCTATCTTTTTTGTAGAATATTGTTTACATATTCTTATTTTTTCCTTCCCACCCATGCATTATGTACATGTCTTTTTTAGGGGAAGTTAAAACCTCTCCTGTTTTTCCTGTTATTTTAGTTAGATTATGCTGCCTTTCTTTTTTTCTTTTCGACCTTTTCTATCATACATACCGCATTGGCTGTATGTATCCCAAAGAAAATCCAAAGTACTTCCGTTTTCCTGTTTCTAGCTTTTATCCTGGCCAGTGAGTAATGTTGTTTCTGCGTTCCAAAACTTCCTTCCAGGCGGGTAGCTCTTTCACGGCTGAGTTCCGACCGTAAGATTTTCCGAAGCGGCTCATCTTTGGCAGCTCTGCCCTTACGCTTAAAGGAAGTACTTATATGATATTTTGTACAAAATTTCCGGTTGGCATTATTGGCATAGATTGAATCCGCCGCAAGCGCCTTAACCCTAACCCCGGTCAGTTGTTGTTGCAGATGAATACAGTCTTTCAAACGTACTCCTTCGTTAAAAGCCTTAAAGGAGATATGTTCTATAAAGGAGATTCCGTCTATCTGTATATTGTTGACTTTGGCTCCGAATTCAACGGATTTGGTTTCCTTGCCTCTGATAATGGGGCGAAGGTAATGCCGGTCGATACTCACGATACGGTTGGACACTTTTTTGCCTGCAAATAAATTCTTCCCTTGCTCAAGGACTGTCTGTATGACCGAGAAACGTCTTTGGTAATCAGAGGATAGTGTAAGCCTGTTCCTGTAGGATGAATGAAGCAGCTCCAGCTGGTCAAGTAACTTTTCCAATAACTGAAGTAACCTTCGTGTAATCATACGAGTCTGTGATTTCTTGCGTTTACGCAGTTTGCTATAAGCAAGATAGGCACGGCGTACATCAAGATACTTGTTACGGGGACGTTGTATGTGCAAGGTCTGGCAATGTTTGCACAGATGACGATGAAGCCATACAATACCTTCCCATAAGAGTTTGGTATCAGTAGGGAAACGCAGATGACTTTCATAACAGGTGGCATCGGTCATACAGACATGAAGGTTCTCAAGATAAGGTGTCCAATGCTCGGCAAGAATGAGCTGGAGGGACTCAACGTCAAGGCGATCCGCTAGTTCCTGACGAATTGCACTAACGATTTTAGGATTGGTTAGTGGATGAAGCGGATCAATCTGAACACCACAAAATAACTGGTAATGAATATTACCGTTTAAATGCTCAATCAGTTGTGCATCGGAAAAGTTGGTATAGGACTTCAAGACCATCAAGGCTATTTTACCTTCGGGAGAAAAATAACTTTTACGCCCCAAAGCAGAGGACTTCAAATGCATTTGTCGGGCCAATTCCGAGAAAGGAAACAGAGCATGGAGGCGGCCTAATTCACTCGTTGCAAAACTTTGACGATATTTTTTAGCATATCGAACTCAGTAAAACCCAAACGAGGTTCGATTTCTGAGATTTTTTGTATCTTTACCATGTGTTTTTAGTTTAGATTACCCCCGTTTTGGCCGTCAAACCGTTTTTTGGGGGAATGCTTAAAGAGACAAAAAGGCAACCAACTCGCAATGAATTAGTTGCCTTAAATTTCCTTATTTTAGGAATATCCCCAATTAAAGACCTATTCAAATAAGAAAAGCTATACGGAGGTTGTGTCAACGTTTTGACGCAACCTCCGCATTTTAATCATCCTGCGGCAATTTACCAATTCCCCATTGCTTATTAGGCTTATCACCCAAATGCAATTCAAGAACACCACCGTTAGCAAAATCTTCATGATAGAACCAACACCTATCCCAGGGTTTTCCATCAAACGTAGCCCGTTGGATATACATATTTTTGTCGGAATTGCCCGTAGTTACAATTTGGAAAGTCTTTCCCGGATAGTACCTATTGTCAAGATGTATGGTCACTTTATCAAATATAGGAGAGGTTATCTCATAATAAGGCTTTACAGCGCAGCCTCCGTCCACTTCAAACAGTCCCATCGCCATTAAAACGCCCAAAGCTCCCATCTGCCCTTGGTCTTCATCATCACGATACCCACCATACGGGGTAACATCAGCATAAGCCGCTTTGACCTTACGCACCCATTTTTGTGTCAGCCATGGTGCCCGAGCATGATTGAAAAGATGAGCCATGCCCGTGCCTGGTTGGTTACCGTAATCAGTCCAATTACCAGATTTGGTATCTTTTGAACGGAAAAAACCATAAGGCTCACTCTTGACAAAGTTCTCATTCAAACGCTCGGCATATTTCTTATGACCACCATAAAGTGCTATTAAACCTTGCATATCGTGGGGAACATAATGAGAATATATAGCCGAATTGCTTTCACAAAAACCACCTTTCTCCGTCAACTCAAGTGGATCGAAATCAGGTAACCATTCTCCATCCGTCCCTTTAGGTTGCATGAATCCTGATGCTTTATTCCAAAGGTTCTTATAATTTTTTGAGCGTTCAAAGAACAATTCATAATCAGCTTGCTTGCCCATTGCCTTGGCCATTTGGGCAAGACACCAGTCTTGATATGCGTACTCCAAGGTCATAGATGCACCTGTAGTATGCATACCTACCACATTCGCACGTCCATCAGGCACATATCCCATTTTAATATAATATTCCATTCCACCTGAATGAGCATCCTTACTATGTTCGTAACCGGCATGGTCACGAATACCTCCAGGAAATGCATTCTTGCGTAGCCCTTCATAGGCCAAATCAGCATCATAATTACGAATACCTTTGTTATAAGCAGTTGCAAAGAAAGACACAGCAGGATCGCCTATCATTACATAGGTATAATTTCCCCCCGAAGGTCCGCGAGGAATAAGTCCCCCATTACGATACATATCCAACATTGTATTGCAAAAATCATCCATCAGATGCGGATAAGCCATAGACCAAAGAATATCAAGCGACCAATGGCTCCCCCACCACGCATCAAAATTATGATGATTGTAGAGAGGTTTACCACTTGCAGACAAAGGAATACGGCAAATACGGGGAAAGTCGGACGTTTGGTCAAGATAACACCCATCAACATCACTCACTACCCTACGTCCCAATAATGCGTGCCAAAGATCTGTATAGAACTTTATCTGTTGCTCACGGCTACCGCCCTCCACTTCTATCTTACCAAGCCAAGTATTCCACTCATCAAACGAAGCATGTTTTACCTCTTCAAAATTCCATGATTCCAGTTCCGCATAAAGATTCTTACGAGCCTGCTCTACACTAACGTATGAAATGGCAACCTTCAGTAGTACTTTTTCATTGGCCTTGGTACGAAACTTCACAGCCAATCCCACATTCTTTCCTGAAATTCGCTCAGGTTTGGTATTAGGCACTATTTTCCCTTCACGCCAAGTCACTATCTGCTCCACCGGCTTGCTCAACTGTGCATAAAAATAGACAGGTGTATCCTTAGGACGACGCCCTGTACGCTCCATTATTTCCCAACCAGCTATTTCCGTATCACTAATCTTCCAGACTTCCGAATAAGCGGTAGGACCGTGAGCCAAAAAAGCGCCAGTATCAAAAAGGACATAGCTCGAATCGCTTTGGGGGAACGTATAACGATGGAAGCCTACCCGTATTGTCGACGTTAATTCAGCAGTCACATCATAATTTGTAAGTTTCACCTTATGAAACCCAGGTTTGGCAATCTCACCCTCATGAGTAAATTCAGACTGATAGGAGTCCATGCCCAAATGCCCTTTAAATGGACCAACCGTAGGCATTACAGCAACACCGGACATCTGCCAATTATGAATATGGCTAAAACATCGTATATACTTAGAGCCATACATATAACCCGATCCCCATGAATGTTCCGTATCTGTATCAGGACTCAGACTGACCATACCAAATGGGCGACAAGCAGAACTAAAAAAGAACCAACGAGAACGATGGCTGTCCACGAATGGATTTACCAGTTCTACATACTTCCAATTTGTTTCGGGCTCATTAGAATAAACCTTTAACGACATTAACAATGATGACAGAAATACTAAAGCCAATAAACACTTCTTCTTATCACATTTCATCATACTGGATTTAAAAAATTAAATCTTTATAATTTCTGCTTCCTATAGTTGCGAACATTTCGGTTATCACCTGTATCAAGCACCAACCGAATAGCGGCACCACCGGAAGCACGAAGAGAGAAACGAAGCACCGACTGGGCATTCACAAGATACCGCTGACATCGCACACGAGTACGGGTTTTTACTGATTTATCTCCATCTGTATAAATCTCAGCTATATAAGACTTTCCTTGCGGCAAAAAATCGAGACTAATCTCCTGTTCGCGAGCATCATTATTGGTTATGGCACCAACAAACCACTCTTCACCTTTGCGGCGAGCTATGGTAACGAATTCGCCTATCTTACCTTGAAGCACCTGCGTATCATCCCAAGTAGTATAAACATCATCAAAGAATTTCAATTCAGGTTCATCTTGTGAATCAGAGGGTTTATCATACCAATACATATACTGAAGAGGGCTGTAATAGATTACAGAAAGAGCCAACTGATGAGCAGGAGTTGTTTGAATAGTACGAGAACGAGGTACCCCATAACTATCTTTATCCGTATGCAAACGCCCGAAGTCCTGACGATAATAACAGATAGTATAGTCTGCGGCACCTGCAACAAAACGCGTAAAGGGAAGAATGGTATTATGAGTCGCATCAGGGAATTCTTCATTTCCTCGAATACCTTCTTGGGTCATCAGATTGGGATAAGTACGACTAAAACCCGTTGGACGATATTCATCATGAATGTCCACCATAAGGCCATATTGCGCACATTTCTTCACCGCTTCGTGCATCCACCTTGTCCATATTTGAGAGCCGACCTGTACAAAACCGAACTTAATACCCGCTATACCCCATGATTTGTAAAGAGGAAGTATCTCGTCCAGTTGTTGTTGAAGAGCACGTTGATTTACATAAAGGATAACACCTATTCCTTTCGACTTGGCATAACTAATCACTTCTTGCAGATTAAGCGCATCAATCTGCTCATTGCGCCGTGGGTCGAGCGTTACGGTAGTAGCATCAGAAGACTTGTCATATTCAAAACCATACCAACCTGCATCAAAATGAATATACTGCAAGCGGCGCTTCACTGCAAAATCCACTAAAGCCTTACCACCTTCAGTGGTAAGTGTAACTTCCCGCATTACCTTCCCCGGTTTAATCCAGGATGTATCAGCGATTTTACAATCAGGATTCAGATTAAGCAACAAGTCATTGTTAGCGAGAATATCTCCTGGCCGGGAAGCGCACATCACAATTCTCCAAGGCGTATGATATGGAGCTATATCCTCCACTATTCCATACATTGAAGTAAGCAAAGTATAAGGTTTCTCATCCGAAAGTTTAAATTTGGTACGCACATAATCCACGACCTGAGCCTCGGCAAGACAAACATATTGGCCTTCTGGCAATTGAAGCATCAACGGACGATCCGACTCATTTTCCCACCCTTCGAGTGGCAAAAGATTATAAGGGGTCTGTGCCCGTTCGGTATGCCAAGCAAGAGTGCCTTTAGGAAGTGTAAATTGGGTAAACTCATTTTCAATCTTCAAATATTCACCTCCTACAAAACGATAACGGAATGCAACGCCTTCGTTATAAGCTCGCACATCCAGCACCATTCTCTTCCGCGAACCAGTTTTAGCCAACTCTATCTCGCAAGCATTATATAATTCCTTCACAACGGCACGTTCACCGTAGACAGGTTTCCAATTCTTATCTATCCGGCTGTTACGCGAAGTGACTATTCGGATTCCATCATACCAATTTTCGTTCCATTCGATTCCTAACCGAGAAGGTTCTATCACCTCTTTCTGTTGATAGAAAAGCGAATAGCTCAATTGTCCGTCATCGCTCACCGTAAACTCATATTCGCCGTCGGGCGATGTAACCTTCACCGCTTCTGCCATAACAGAAAACGCAACCAACATACCCCAAAACGTCAGTGTTAATCTCTTCTTCATATCAATTCTAATTACAATATTGTTATTTTGTTTAGCTCCACACCTATCCGTCACACACATTTATAAATGACTCTCGGAAACGATACTTTCAACACCGACAGCCTTTATGTCTCCAAAATCGAGCAACAACGAAATATGCCTGTCACGTGTACCAAATAATGTTCCATTATTGGAACGTGCGTCTTTCACAGCAAACCAATAAGTATTACCATCCACTTTCACCGCATCCTTCTCATAAAAAGTCCAAAATTCAGGAGCACTCTGTACGCTATAGCTCAACCGAAGCCATCCATCTTTAACCTCTTCGGGTTTATGGCTGAATGTCACTTTTATATAAGGGAATTCTGAAGGATTATAGTGTATCCGGTTTTTCTGCATTGAGATACCTTTGTTCACCAATAAGAATTCATTGCCGACAGGCTCTAAATCAGGTGCTGCAATTTGCCACCCTTTCCAGCCATATTTAAGTTGTTCTGAAATTTGCCCTTCAAGAGGAACCGGTTCGTTTTTTCCTAAGTAAAAGAGTAATGTTCCAAAACCCGGATTATCACACGTCCATCCTATGCCTTCAGGGCGAATACGCTTTAGCACCTTTTCCGTATAAGGCATTGCAATTCCCCTTCGTTCCACATAATGATTATATGCAATTTCAAAAACAGCCCTGAATTTGCCCAATTCTGCTTCTCCCATATTTTGCCAGTTACAATATTTACCTGTAGCATCTTTCCAAACTTCAAAAGGAACATCCGTATAGCCCAAGTTAACTTTAGAAAGATATTCATATCCTTTCATAATACGATTATCTAAAGCCGCATAAAGATTATCCCCTTGTTTCCAAGCGCATTCTGCCAATTCAGCCAAAACACCTACTCCAAGCATACAGTGAGCTTGATCACGTCCCGATTCTTGCAATTGGCCAGTTTCTGCAATGTAATTAGGCAAACTTCCATTATCCCGACTATTATAAAAGAAGTCTACAGCCTGATTGTAAAGAGGTTCATCATTACAGAAAATACCAATTGCCATCACCATTTTGTTAACCGATCCTCCCCAATTACCATTTGCATAAGGTTTGGCTTGAACAAAAGTGGTAAGTACTGGAAGAAATACATTACGGAACATACCTTCTATACTCTTTGTATCAGCTTCGCTCCAACCTTTCACATATTGATTATCTTGATAAGTGTAACGCATTATTTCAGCTGCATTTATAAGCATGAATCCCTGAAGACCTGCACAAAGAGGATCATCAGGTCCATATATTTTCTGTAATGTGGATGCATATCCTCGAAGAATTTCCATAGCTTTATCGGCATGACGTACATCACCGGTAATGTTCCACATCAGAGCATTATAATAAGCCGCATTACAATCGCTTTCACAAGGAGCTTTGGTGTATCCATATTTTCCGGCACGACTGATATTCTCAAACGGCCCCTTCATTTCATACTCAAAGGATGCACCCGGCACTTTTCTCAATAAATCATACGAACCCATAGCCGGATAGGAATTCTCTTTCACAAGTCGAGTAATACGTTTTAAATCGTCTTGAGAATGAAGCAAACCGGGATGAATAAAGTTTCGGGCAGCAGCAGAAAATATCGAACATAGCATCACTAAAACGCTTGCACATTTAAGTAGTTTTTCATATATATCCATAACAAATACTCTTTTAAGATTAAAAGAACAAAGAGCTTGCACAATTTATTGCAAATAACAAACTGGCAAGCCCTATTAATTTATAGTTTCAATTTACTATTATTCCCATCCAGGGTTGTTTCCCAATTCTTGTCCGTTAGATAGGGTATTCAGCCAATTCACCGGAATAGGACGAAGACTATATTTGGCATTGGTGGCTGCACTTAATTGAGTTTGGATTAAACCACCTGTAATATGGGTTACGTCCCAGTTATACTCTAAAACTCTTTCGGCCAACTTACCAGTTCGAGTCAAATCATTCCAACGAGGTGCTTCACCAAATAATTCAAGTGCTCTTTCATCCAATACGTCATCAATAGTGACTGTACCTTCATATTTAGCCAAACCTTGTTCCTTCGCATTATGCATTGCACGCTCACGAACCGCATTGATACAAAGCAAAGCATTCACATTGTCTTTTTTCATTACAGCTGCTTCGGCTGCAATCAAGTAAGTTTCAGCCAATCGAAACAACACGATGTCACGACTTCCATACTGGCTACCACCACTTTCGCCATAAAGAGTACCTACATCCTTGAACTTATATACCGGCAACCAAGCACGAGTGGTTGAACTATTGCCTTGCAAACCGGTAATAAAGTAATCATCTTCAGAGCAATCTTTGTAAGAACCGGAAGGATAATTATAAATAAACTTCATCGGAGAAGCAGCATTTGCCGCATCTTGCTCAGCTTTTGAATACACTCTAAAGCCTTCTTCTGTAGGTACAGGAAAATGAATCACCGTATCGGCAACACCTGTACTTGAAGACCCTAGCTGAGTAGTATTCATAAAGGCATTACGTCCATAAGTACGTCCATCCACCGAAGTAGCAGGATCTCCATTAAGCGGACTCATAAAAGTAACTTCCGCACGACGGTCTTTTTTCCAATCGAAAGAGGTATAAAGATACTTTGAGGGCATCACATCTCCGTAGTCATTGGCGTAGAAATTTGATTTGGCCAAACCTTCCCAACCTTCACGGTAAGAGAATAGATAATAAGTACTCTGTTGATTATTATTATTATTTGTACTATTGTTATAGTTTACAGCAAAAATAACCTCATCATTAGCCTCATTAGACTGACGGTGAACCATAGCATAGTCTTCAAGTAAACTATGCCCCGTCTTTTCAATTACATACATCGCATCATCATATGCATTTTTAAAGTCATTCACATCTGCATAGTCCTGATATCCACGAGTCAAATAAACCAAAGCACGCAAATGGCGAGCTGATGCTTTTGAAGCACGTCCAAAATCGGAAGCTCCTTGTTTTTCGGGCAATGAAGAAGATAACACATCTTGCAAGTCTTTCAGAATCTGAGTATAAAATTCCGCGCCACTGTTCAGTTTAGAAGTTGTTGCTGTTGATTGAGCTTCTTCCAGTACCAAAGGAGCTTGCCCCCAATTCTTCACAATTTCAAACAAATAAAGCGCACGAAGAAATTTGACTTCTGCCACCCTCAAGTCACGTTGATTCGGATCAATTCCTTCAATAGGGTCTTCTGTTTTAAGAGTCACATTTGTAGCACGGCCGATAGCAGCATTTACATCTTTTAATGCTACATAAAGTTTAGACCACTGCTCATATACAGTTCCGTTTGATTTATCATAAGTCACTACATACTGATTCAAGTCGCTAGTAACAGTACCGTTAGGCTGTGTGCCAATATCAGTACCCAATTGAGTAAGTTTATGGTAACTATAATTATTATATACAGACTTCAAAGAGGCATACGCACCATTAACTAATGATTCATAACCTTTGGCTGTTTTGTAATAGTCTTCAGCTGACTGACTAGTCCAATTTTCTTCTTCAAGAAAAGACGAACAACTTGCGAAAGTAGCTACGGAAATAAGCAATAAGCCCTTTTTAATTATATTCTTAGTTTTCATTTTATTCTTTCTTTAATTTCGATTTGTTAAAAAGAAACATTCACTCCAAACATCACATTGCGTGTCATAAGGTCTGTGCTAGATACATTTGTAGGTAACTGTTCGGGAACAATAACATTATCAGCACAAATAATCATCGGATTTTGAACCGTACAATACAATCTCAAATTGGTCAAGAATGATTTAGAAATCAATTTCTTATCAAATGTATATCCCAAACTAACATGAGTTATTTTAAAGAAATCTGATGATGACATTGTATGTGAAACGTCCGACTTCTGATTTCCCCACGAACCTGCTTTGCTACGATAAGTTCCCATATTACCGGGTTGAGCCGATTCATTAGTAGGATTCTCTGGGGTCCAATAATCTTTCACCATATTATTTAAGTTCATATTATTGTTCTCAAGTGCATAAGACACATAGAATTGATTACGCATACGACCGCCCAATTGGAAAGAAGTACCTACCGATAAATCAAAATTCTTATAATTAAAAGTATTAACCATACCACCGGTCCAATCCGGGGTGCGCTTACCATCAATTACGCGGTCAGCATCATCTATTTTACCATTTTTATCTAGATCCAGTACTTTATATTGGCCAGGTTTACATCCATATTTAGCAGCCTCTTCTGCTTCGTCCAACTGCCATACGCCAATAGTCATCAAATTATAGTTGATGTCAATAGGTTGTCCTACCACCCAAAGATTGCTATAATCACCCTTCATTCCTTCGAATGACTTACCTCTTGAAGTCAGATCTTCTATATATTGCAGCTTTTCAATCTTATTATTATTATAAGCTATATTGAATGAAGTTCTCCATGAAAAGTCTTCTGTACGGATATTTTCCGTATTCAATACAAATTCAAAACCTTTATTACGAACAGAACCAACATTAGCCTTTACTGAAGAATAACCAAGAGTAATGGGAAGAGTTTTGTTCATAATCAAATCTTCTGTCAAACGGTTATAGTACTCAAAAGAACCTGATATACGGTTGTTCAAGAAACCAAAATCAACACCGATATTATATTCTGTTGTTCTCTCCCAACCTAATTCCATATTACGTAAATTGTTAGGCACGTAGCCAATTACATCATTCGTTCCAAAAGAATAGTACTGAGCGCCACTGATAGAACCTTGTGTCTGATAAGCACCTACATTATCATTACCAGACTGACCGAAACTTACACGCAATTTCAAGTTATTCAGCCAATCAATATCTTTCATAAATTCTTCTTCAGTGATTCTCCAAGCCAATGCACCAGCGAAGAAACCTCCCCATTTATGTCCTTCAGCCAATTTGGAAGAACCGTCATAACGCATACTTGCAGTCACATAATACTTGCCTTTATAATTGTAGTTCAAACGTGCCAAATACGACATCAATGATGTTTTAGTGTACTTAGATTGAGTCTTATTCGTTTTTGCACCATTTTGCAAAGCATACCATAAAGAATTATAAGAAAGACCGGCACCGTCACCACGCATAAATTCATTCTGATATTCGGTCATTGAATAAACACCTGTCAAATCAAAATGATGGTCCTTCATCAAATCAAAATTATAAGTAACCATATTATCCCAAACCCAATTCAAAATGGTAGTTTTCTCATACCATGCAGTAGCTTGTGAACCTTGATTACGCTTAGTATAAGCACCTGCATACATACCATAGTCAATAAATTGAAGATCGGGAGAAAATGTAGAGCGTAACGCCAAATTCTTAATAGGATTAAACTCTACAAATAAATTACTCAGAACATCATATTTCTTATATCTCCATGATTGGTTTTTCTGAGTTACAAAAGGATTGAACTGTCCGCTACCATATTTGAATTCCTGCTCACCTGTCACAAGATTAGTAGGATGATAAGTAGGACGTAAACGATAAATAGTCTGCAAACCATCTTCATTACCAGTTTCTTGGTCAGAAAAAGTTCCATAAAGGCTTACCCCGAACTTAAAGTAATCATTAGGCGTTACGTCAACGGCAGCACGCAGATTATATCGCTTATAAAACTGAGGTTGAAGACAACCATCTTCATTATGATAACCCGCAGACGCCACATAGGATGATTTCTCTGTTCCTCCAGAAACTGAAAGTGTATGACTGTTCATCCACGCAGTAGAAGTAAGAGCATCAAACCAATCCATATAATTATTATTTTCAATAGCAACCAATTCTGATGCTGAAAATATTTTATCATCCGAAACATATTCTCCGTTACCTTTAGTAGCTCGAGAGTATTCCCGTGCAAGTTGGACATATTGCTGTCCATCCATCATATCGGGAGCATTCATATAATTTTTAAATCCAACGGAACCATCATAACTGACTTTAGGAGCTCCGGCTTTTCCTCTTTTGGTAGTCACGATTACAACTCCATTCGTAGCTCTGGAACCATAAATAGCTGTAGAAGAGGCATCCTTCAATATATCAATCTTTTCAATGTCATCAGGATTGATGTTTTCCAATTCAGCACCAGGAACACCATCAATTACAATCAATGGTTTGGTACTACCACTAACTGTATTCAAACCACGAATCAAGATATTATACCCACTACCAGGCTTATTAGATGAGCGTTGAATATTGACACCAGGCACTACGCCTTGCATAGCACCAGCTGCACTGGAGATACCAGCAGCCGTCAATTCTTTTGTAGAAACAGAAGCTACGGCACCCGTCAAATCAGATTTCTTAACTGCGCCATAACCCACTACAACAACTTCATCAAGCATTTCTGTATCTTCTTTCAACACTATCTCATTTAATTTTTTATCTGAAGCTGATAATTCCACAGATTTATAACCTAAATAAGAAACAACTAAAATAGCTTTAGATGAAGAAACGCTCAATGAAAAGTTTCCATCAATATCAGTAATTGTTCCATTGGTAGTACCTTTTTCTATAATACTTGCACCAATAATCGGTTCACCAGTAGAGTCAAGAATCCTACCTTTAACTACACTCGTCTGCATAACAGCCTGAACATCGTTCGCTTCGGCAAATGCCATCTGCGGACTCCCCGCCAACAAAGCTGATACCATTGCCGCTGAGAATAAAATTCTTCTCGATGAGAACTTTAGAAATTCATTCTTCATAAACTGTCTCTTATACACATCTGACGCTGCCGACGATC
>ENA-OYXL01000546-OYXL01000546.1-human-gut-metagenome-genome-assembly--contig:-NODE-546-length-13924-cov-11.506958_pt1 | contig 13924 bp, 10 predicted proteins | sample MGYA00244845_ERZ653422 | MGnify/ENA primary metagenome ERZ653422 (study PRJEB26926, sample SAMN06164903) | human gut metagenome | biome: ENVO:00009003; feature: ENVO:2100002; material: ENVO:00002003... | reverse complement strand
TGTTTCTCAGGCACTTGGAGTTCTTACAAGAATTTATGCTGCGGAATTAAGGTATGACATAATTCAGGAACAGAAACTGCTGAATTACATTGTTAATTTAGAAAATCCCCATGAATTCCTGATTAATCAATACGGCCATTTTCTGGACTCTAAGTTATAAAACAAAATGGAAAAGCCCCGAATGACTGAAATACATAGCCAAGACACTCTACACTTCATCCGCACACACCGTCGGGAAGATGTACGACTCCTTGCTTTGCAGGCACACCGTTATCCCTCGGTGGATATGCCTGCCGCCATCACGCAGATCTTTGGCTGGCAGATTGCCAAAGAGAAGATACCTGCATGGGCCGAAAACGAAAACATACTCTACCCAGTCCACCTTTCTCTGGAGCAATGCTCCTCCGAAATGACAGCGCGATACAAGGCAGAGATTATAAGACACCTGTTGGAAGCAGGGCGACAGAGTTCCGAAGAGAATAATACTCCCGAACCAACGGAATCTCTCACCGACCTCACTGGCGGCTTCGGCATCGACTGCGCTTTTTTGTCCTCCTGCTTCCGAAAAGCCACTTACGTGGAACGCCAAGAAGCACTTTGTGAGATTGCCCGGCACAACTTTCCCGCTTTGGGGCTGGACCACATCTCTGTCTGCCACGAAGACAGCATCCGCTATCTGCAAGAAATGGAATCTGTGGACTGGATATTCATAGATCCTGCCCGGCGTGACGGACGTGGTGGTAAAACAGTAGCTATCAGCGACTGCGAACCCGACGTTTCCGCTTTAGAGGATTTATTACTTGAAAAAGCCCCGCATGTCTTGGTCAAGCTCTCTCCCATGCTGGATTTGGCCCTCGCATTGCATGATTTGAAACATGTACAAGTCGCCCACATTGTTTCCGTCAATAATGAATGCAAAGAGCTTCTGCTCGTATTGGGGCGCGAAACGCATCTATCCTCCGAGGAAGTTCCCATTCATTGCATCAATCTCATGACATCGCAAACAACTCAATGCCTCTTATTCACCCGGCAGCAAGAAAAAGAATACTCATGTCCGTATACCTCCACATTAAAAACGTATCTGTACGAACCTAATGCCTCCATTCTGAAAGCCGGAGCCTTCCGCAGCGTTTCATCTATATATAATGTAGAAAAGCTGCACCCTAACAGCCACCTTTATACTTCCGACGAATATATACCGGACTTTCCCGGACGCAGGTTCCTAATCACCGGTAGCAGCAGCCTCAACAAGAAAGAACTCAAAGAACTGTTAGGAACGGGGAAAAAAGCCAACCTCACCGTACGCAATTTTCCCGCCAGCGTAGCCGAACTGCGCAAACGGCTGAAACTGGCTGAAGGCGGCGACACTTATTTATTCGCTACCACATTGGCGAACGAAAAGAAAATGCTTATTATTTGCCAACCATAGGGCAACTTTAGTTTTCATTTTGACACTTTGTATTTCCACCCGCATCAGGATGCATTATTTACGCCCGATTGCCCGTCTAAGCAGAAATACGCAAACGGGATTTCACAACTTACTATCTTGTAGGAAGATAGCGAAATATGGGTTCTTCTAATAAATGGAAAAGCCCTTATCTTATTCCATTAATTTCACTTTTACCAACGTAAAGTTCTACTTTATACGGCCAAACATGAACTTTACGTAGAGGAAGTTGATGTTTTGTCGGCAAGAAGTGAATGTTTTGCCGGCATCATATTAACAACCTGCTACTATGATATTAACTTTTCTTCGGAAGAAACTGCATAAAGCACGTATATTATGCAGAACAACTGCAATATTTATTCTCTTTCCATACCACATTCCTCTATTCCACTCTATCTCGAAAAACAAAGATGTCAGCAGAAAGTTGTTTTTGCTTTCTTACTGACACCTATTTAAAGATAAATGTTTGTTGATGCTATTATTACATGTGGTTGATTGCATTGTCCAGCCACGCCACTCGCTCCTGTAATGAGTTTGTAACCTAATTGTTACCCTTTCTTCAACCTCCCGTAAACCGCACGTAACGGCATACCTCTACTTTTGCCGCAAATTATTAACAGATAATAACAGGTATGAAACAATTTGTAAAAGCATTCTTATTCTTGCTCTTATTCGCAACGTCCGGCAACGCGGCAATGGCCGATGAAAAAGCAAATATTGTTAAACAAGGTACGGTGCGCGGCCGTATCATTGATGTAACAAAGCAAACTCTCCCGGGTGCTTCAATCTATATCGAAAAACTACACACCGGAGTGACAAGCGACGTCAACGGCTTCTACACATTCCCCAACCTCGACCCGGGAACTTATACAGTAAAGGTGAGCTACGTGGGCTACTCACCCGTAGAACTGAAAATCACCATTCCTGCCGGACGTACTTTAGAAAAAGACGTAATACTGAACGAAGGGGTTGAACTTCAGGAGGTAGTTGTAGGCGGAGCCTTTCAATGGCAACGTCGTGCCATCAACGCCCAAAAGAGCAATTTGGGAATTACCAATGTAGTATCTGCCGACCAAGTAGGCAAGTTTCCCGACTCCAACATCGGCGATGCCCTGAAGCGTATCTCCGGAATTAACGTGCAATATGACCAGGGAGAGGCCCGTTTCGGACAAGTCCGCGGGACAAGCGCCGATTTAAGTTCCGTAACGATCAACGGCAATCGCATACCCTCTGCCGAAGGCGACACACGTAACGTACAGCTTGACCTGATTCCGGCAGACATGATTCAGACTATCGAAGTAAATAAGGTGGTAACTCCGGATATGGATGCCGATGCCATTGGCGGTTCCATCAATCTGATAACAAAGAACTCACCTTATAAACGCACCATTGCCGCAACCGCAGGCACAGGTTACAACTGGATTAGCGAAAAAGCACAGTTGAACTTGGGATTCACCTATGGCGACCGTTTCTTCAATGACAAATTAGGACTGATGATATCTGCCTCCTACCAGAACTCTCCTTCCGGGTCTTACGACACCGAGTTTACATGGGAACAGGGCGAAGATGGCAAAACATATGTCAACGACTATCAAATACGCCAGTACTACGTAACCCGAGAACGGCAGAGTTACTCCGCAGCCCTGGACTGGGACATCAACGCCAACCACAAACTGACTTTCAAGGGTATCTTCAACAACCGTAACGACTGGGAAAACCGTTACCGTACCAATCTGAAAGACCTTGAAGCAGACGGCAGCGCCACCGTACGCATACAAACCAAAGCCGGAACACCCGATAACCGCAATGCACGCCTGGAACGCCAGCGAACCATGGATTTTGCCCTCGGAGGCGAACATCTTTTCGGTCCGTTTGCCATGGACTGGCACGCCAGTTATGCCAAAGCCAGCGAAGAACGTCCCAACGAACGCTACATCGACTTCCAACTCAAGAAACAGAAGTTCAATGTAGACCTGAGCAATGAACGCCAGCCGTTTGCCACTCCCAAAGACGGTTCCACAATGACCCTGAACGACGAGTTCAGCCTGAAAGAACTGACCGAACAACAGGAAGACATCAAAGAACAAGACTTGAAATTCTCCGCCAACTTCAAACTTCCGTTCAAGAACGGCAACAAACTGAAGTTCGGTGCAAAGGTAGTGCGTAAAACCAAAGATAAAGAAGTGGACTTCTACGAATACTCCCCGCTGAATGAGGATGCTTTCATGGAAAACAGCCTTAAAAATACCGTAGACCAATCCAACAAACACTTCATGCCCAACAACAAGTATCAGGCAGGTATTTATGCCGGCAAAGAATATACAGGCTCATTAGATCTCAACAATACTTCACTGTTCGAGAAAGAACAGGTGCAGGAAGAATTGGCCGGAAACTTTGAAGCCCGCGAAACAGTCAGTTCCGGCTATGTCCGCTTTGACCAGAAAATAACAGACCGCGTGGAGCTGATGTCCGGCCTTCGTATCGAAAATACCAACTTGGCCTATACCGGGCGTACTTATGATGCCGATGAAGACATCACCAGCAAAACCGAACGCCGCCATAACAGTTACATCAACTTTCTGCCGTCCTTGCTCATGAAATGGAACGTAAACGAGGACTTCAAAGTACGCGGCTCATTCACCCAAACGCTGTCACGCCCTAAGTATTCGGCCCTTGTACCAAGCGTAAACATCAAACGCTCCGACAATGAAATCACCATCGGTAACCCGGAACTGAAGCCCGCCATGTCTTATAACTTCGACTTGAGCGCCGACTATTATTTCCGCAGCATCGGTCTGGTCAGCGCCGGTGTCTTCTACAAGAAGATCGACGATTTCATTGTAAATCAAATCAGTAACAACTACGAATACCAAGGTAACGTATATACCCGCTTCACGCAGCCCAAAAACGCAGGCAATGCCAATCTGCTTGGCATAGAGCTCTCTTACCAACGTGATTTCAGCTTCATTGCTCCTGCCTTGAAGTGTATCGGCTTCTACGGAACCTATACTTATACCCATTCCCGCATAGAGGACTTCAACTTTGAAGGTCGCGAAAACGAAGAAGGTCTCAGTATGCCGGGGTCACCGGCACACACAGCCAATGCCTCACTCTATTTCGAAAAAGCCGGACTGAACATACGTTTAAGCTACAACTTCGCTTCCGAGTTTATTGACGAAATGGGCGAAAGCGCTTTCTATGACCGTTACTACGACAAAGTGAATTATATGGATGCCAACGCCAGCTACACTTTCGGCAAGAAAATCAAGACAACCTTCTATGCCGAAGCCAACAACCTGCTGAACCAACCGCTCCGTTACTATCAGGGTACAAAGAACCGCACCATGCAAGCTGAATACTATGGCGTAAAAGTGAACGCCGGAGTGAAAATTAATTTCTAAATATACAATGCATCACAGAGCGTACAGAACTTCACAAAGTATTTCCTTTAGTGGAAGCTAAGTGAAAGAACTCAGTGAAACACTGTATCTCTGTAATGAAAAAACAATATCAAAACAATGAAGAAAATATTCCTTTTATTATTCGTCGCCCTGTTGGGCAATCTGGCAACCGCCCAAATCACTGATTATTCCGTATTCGACAAGAAGTTCAACTTTTATGTAGCCAACGACTTAGGGCGTAACGGTTATTATGACCAGAAAACCATTGCCGAACTGATGGGAGTTATGGCGGAAAACGGCGCAGACCCGGAATTCGTACTCGCCACAGGCGACGTACATCACTTTGAAGGCGTACGCTCCGTCAACGACCCGCTGTGGATGACCAATTACGAACTGATTTACAGTCATCCCGAACTGATGATAGACTGGTTTCCACTGCTGGGCAATCACGAATACCGCGGCAATACACAGGCCGTACAGGATTATTCAAATGTCAGCCGCCGCTGGACAATGCCTGCACGCTACTATACTAAAACTTTCGCAGACAAGGACATGACTATCCGGGTGGTTTGGATAGATACTGCTCCGCTGATAGACAAATACCGCAATGAAAAAGAAACCTATCCCGATGCTTGCAAACAGGATTACCAGCAACAACTTGCATGGATAGACTCCGTCTTGACTTCTGCCAAAGAAGACTGGATAATTGTTGCCGGACACCATCCCATTTATGCCGAAACTCCCAAAGACGAGAGTGAACGTCTGGATATGCAGGCACGTCTCGACCCGATACTCCGCAAGCACAAAGTGGATATGTACATCTGCGGGCATATCCACAACTTCCAGCACGTCCGCGTACCGGGCAGCAATATCGATTATATCACCAATTCCTCCGGTTCACTCAGCCGCAAGGTCAAACCCATTGAAGGCACAGTGTTTTGCAGCCCTGCATCCGGCTTCTCCATTGTATCTGCCAATAAAAAAACTTTGGAACTGCGCATGATCGACAAAGACGGCAATGTGCTGCATACAGTGACACGTAACAAATAGCCTTTCTAATTAGAAAAGACGAGAGTCCTCTTATATTTCACAAAAAATGAACCGGTTCATTTTATTCTACTATTGGTTTGCACTATCTTTGTCCGCAAAACAATATATTTCATGAACATTCTATTACTTGTAGGAGGACTCCTTCTCATTTTATTGGGAGCAAACGGACTGACAGACGGAGCAGCATCTGTCGCCAAACGGTTTCATATACCTAATATCGTTATCGGACTGACAATCGTTGCTTTCGGGACCTCCGCCCCTGAATTAACGGTCAGCGTATCTTCCGCACTGAAAGGAAGCGCAGACATCGCCATTGGCAATGTAGTAGGAAGCAATATCTTCAACACACTGATGATTGTGGGTTGCACCGCACTGTTTGCCCCCATTGCCGTAACCCGAAATACACTGCAGAAAGAAATACCTTTGTGCATCCTCTCCTCCATAGCCTTGCTGATTTGTGCCAACGACATATTCCTGAATGGAGACGAAGCCAATATCCTCAGCATCACCGATGGCCTGTTGTTGCTCTGTTTCTTTGCAATTTTCATGAGCTACACTTTTGCTATCGCCTCGCACACTCCTGAGGAAGCCGCCGGCGATGAGGAGAACATCAAGCAACTGCCGCTTTGGAAATCCATTCTCTATATCCTGGGAGGGCTCGGCGCACTGATTGCCGGCGGAAGTTTCTTTGTAGACGGTGCAAGCGGCATTGCGCGTAATCTGGGAGTGAGCGAGTCCGTTATCGGACTGACATTAGTAGCGGGTGGCACATCGCTCCCCGAACTTGCCACGTCCATCGTCGCAGCTTTAAAGAAAAATCCGGAAATAGCCATCGGTAATGTAGTGGGAAGCAATTTGTTCAATGTATTCTTCGTATTAGGGTGCAGTGCTTCCATAACGCCATTACACCTGACAGGCATTACTAATTTGGACCTATGGGTACTGATAGGATCGGGCATACTGCTTTGGCTGTTCGGACTGTTTTTTGCCAAACGCACCATCACCCGTATCGAAGGAAGTATCATGGTGCTTTGTTACATTGCATATACAACATTCCTCATTTATAGCCTGTAAGACAACGGACTTTAAAGATTTTCCGTATCTTTGCCCACTCATAACAACATACAACTATGGCAATTACAATTAAAAAAGTCTCCACGAAGAAAGAGCTGAAACAGTTTATCCGCTTTAATTACGAACTATACAAAAGCAATCCGTATTCAGTACCCGATCTTTACGATGATATGCTCAAAACTTTCAACAAGAAGAAAAATGCGGCTTTCGAATTTTGTGAAGCCGATTATTTTCTTGCTTATAAGAACAACAAAATCGTAGGACGCGTAGCCGCCATCATCAATCAAAAAGCCAACCAGACTTGGAACAAGAAAGAGGTACGCTTCGGCTGGATTGATTTTATCGACGACCCCGAAGTATCTGAAGCCCTTATACATACTGTCGAAGAATGGGGCAAAGAACGAGGGATGACCCACATACAGGGCCCGTTAGGCTTTACCGATTTTGATGCGGAAGGCATGCTCATCGAAGGTTACGATCAGCTCAGCACAATGGCAACCACCTATAACTATCCTTACTACCCGCAGCACATGGAACGTATGGGATTTGAGAAAGATGCCGATTGGGTGGAATACAAGATTTACATTCCTGATGCCATACCCGACAAGCACAAACGTATCTCGGAACTAATCCAACGCAAATATAATCTCAAAATCAAAAAATACTCTTCTGCCAAGAAGATTGCCCATGACTACGGACAAGCCATTTTTGAACTGATGAACGAAGCATACAGCCCGTTGTACGGTTACTCAGCTTTGTCACAGCGCCAGATTGATCAATATGTAAAAATGTACCTGCCCATTCTTGACCTGCGTATGGTGACACTGGTTACAGATGCCGAAGACAAACTGGTAGCCGTAGGTATCTCCATGCCCTCCCTATCGGAAGCTCTACAAAAGTCTCATGGGCGTTTATTGCCTTTCGGTTGGTATCACCTGCTGAAAGCCTTGTTCATGAAACGTCGCGCCAAGATGCTGGACTTGTTGCTCGTAGCCGTAAAACCCGAATATCAGAATAAAGGTGTAAATGCTTTGCTGTTTTCCGACTTAATCCCCGTCTATCAGAAACTGGGTTTTGTGTTTGCAGAGAGTAACCCGGAACTGGAGTTGAATGGAAAAGTACAGGCACAGTGGGAATACTTCAAAACCGAACAACACAAGAGGAGAAGAGCATTTATCAAAGCAATCTAAAAAATTGTGGATCTTTTAGATAGAGTACTATTTCTTCGTTGCCAAAATCTCTTTATTCCATATTAAATATGGCAAAGTTTCAGGGCATATATTTGTTTACATAGGTGTTTTTATTGATTTTCTTATTAACTTTGCGGAATATCAATGCTTACAATACAAGATGTTTTTCTATGGAAGATAATAATATGACTTTGCCATTGGAAGCTTCCGCCGATTACGAGGAAAAGGCAACCAGTGCAAACATCGGCAGCAACGAAGTGGAATACAACGAAGATAACATTCGCCATTTGGACGACATGGAGCATATTCGTGTCCGTTCGGGCATGTACATAGGCCGCCTTGGCGACGGTTCGCAGAATGATGACGGTATCTACGTATTGCTGAAAGAAGTGATGGACAACAGCATCGATGAATTTAAAATGGGTGCCGGCAAACGTATTGAAGTCAACATCGAGGACAATCTCCGCGTAAGTGTACGTGATTACGGACGGGGCATTCCGCAAGGAAAACTGGTAGAAGCAGTCAGCAAACTGAATACCGGCGGGAAATATGACAGCAAAGCTTTCAAAAAAAGCGTCGGTCTGAACGGTGTCGGCATCAAAGCCGTCAACGCACTCAGCAGCCGTTTTGAAGTACGGAGTTATCGTGACGGCAAAGTACGTACCGTAATTTTTGAAAAAGGAGTACTGCAAAGTGATGTAACGGAAGACAGCACAGAAGAAAATGGTACTTATATCTTCTTTGAACCGGACAACACCCTCTTCCTCAACTACTCTTTCCAGAACCAGTTTGTAGAAACACTGTTGCGTAACTACACTTATCTTAATACGGGACTGACTTTCATCTACAACGGACAGCGGATCATCTCCCGCCATGGACTGGAAGACTTGTTGAAAGACAACATGACCAGTGAGGGTCTTTATGATATTGTCCACCTGAAAGGCGAAGACATCGAGATAGCTTTTACACACACCAACCAATACGGAGAGGAATATTATTCTTTCGTAAACGGACAGCATACCACACAAGGCGGTACGCATCAAACTGCATTGAAAGAACATATCGCCCGTACTATCAAAGAATTCTACAACAAGAACCAGGACTATGCCGACATCCGCAACGGACTGGTGGCCGCCATTGCCATTGATGTGGAAGAGCCCATGTTCGAAAGCCAAACCAAAACAAAACTCGGCTCCAACAATATGTGGCCCGACGGTCCGACCGTAAACAAATATGTGGGCGATTTCATTAAAACGGAAGTGGACAATTTCCTTCACAAAAACCCGTTGGTAACCGAAGTTATGTTGCAAAAGATACAGGACTCCGAAAAAGAACGTAAAGCCATTGCCGGAGTAACCAAGTTGGCCCGCGAACGAGCTAAGAAGGCCAACCTGCATAACCGTAAGCTACGTGACTGCCGTTTCCATCTGAGTGACGGGAAAGGTAAGGAACAGGAGACAGATTCGTGTATCTTCATCACAGAGGGCGACTCTGCCAGCGGCTCTATCACCAAAAGCCGCGACGTAAACACGCAAGCCGTATTCAGCTTACGTGGCAAGCCTCTCAATTCTTACGGACTGACCAAGAAAGTGGTTTATGAAAACGAAGAGTTCAATCTGTTACAAGCAGCATTGAACATCGAAGACGGAATTGAAGGGCTTCGCTACAACAAAGTGATTGTTGCCACTGATGCCGATGTGGACGGGATGCATATTCGCCTGTTAATCATTACATTCTTCCTTCAGTTCTTCCCTGATTTAATAAAGAAAGGACACGTATATATCTTGCAGACCCCACTATTTCGTGTACGCAACAAAAAGAAAACAAACTATTGCTATACAGAAGACGAACGGATAAAAGCGATCGAAGAACTTGGCCCGAACCCGGAAATCACCCGCTTCAAAGGTCTGGGAGAAATCTCACCGGATGAATTCAAACATTTCATCGGCAAAGATATGCGTCTGGAACAAGTTTCACTGCGCAAGACTGATTTAGTAAAAGAGTTATTGGAATTCTACATGGGCAAGAACACCATGGAACGGCAGAACTTTATCATTGACAACCTGGTTATAGAAGAAGATTTAGCATCATGAGAAGAGCAATCTTTCCGGGTACATTCGACCCGTTTACAATCGGCCACTCCTCGGTAGTGCGTCGCGCACTGACTTTCATAGACGAAATCGTCATAGGAATAGGTATCAACGAGAATAAGAATACGCATTTCCCCATTGAAAAGCGCGAAAAAATGATACGGGATTACTACCGGAACGAGCCGCGCATCATAGTACAGTCGTACAATTGCCTGACCATCGACTTTGCCAAGGAAGTGGGTGCCAACCTGATTATACGCGGAATACGCACAGTAAAGGATTTTGAGTACGAGGAAACAATTGCGGATATAAACCGCAAGCTGACCGGAATAGAAACCATCCTGCTCTTTACGGAACCGGAGTTGACTTGCGTAAGTTCGACTACCGTACGCGAACTGCTGCAATTCGGGAAAGACATAAGTATGTTCATTCCGGAAGGAATGGAGATGAGTGATGATATGATTAGTGATTAGCAATGACGGTATAAGTGATTAGTGATAAAAGTAATGAAGAAGATTTTTACTATTATAATATGTATATGTGCTATAACAGCACAAGCCCAAAAAGCAAGTAATGAAGCTATTCGCAAATTGCAAATGGCAGAGTTTGCCATCGCCAACCTCTATGTTGATTCCGTTGATGAAAATAAACTGGTGGAAGAAGCCATTATCAAGATGTTGGCACAACTCGACCCACACTCCACCTATAACGATGCTGAAGAGGTAAAGAAAATGAATGAGCCCCTACAAGGTAACTTTGAAGGTATCGGCGTTCAATTCCAAATGATAGAAGATACGCTGCTTGTGGTACAGCCTGTCAGCAACGGTCCCTCGGAGAAGGTGGGTATTCTTGCCGGTGACCGTATCATAGCAGTCAACGATTCCGCTATCGCCGGGGTCAAAATGAGTACGGAAGAGATAATGAGCCGGTTGCGTGGCGCAAAAGGTTCTGAAGTTAAACTGACAATTGTGCGTCGCGGAGTAAACGAGCCTTTGTATTTTACCGTAAAACGGGATAAGATACCTATCCTTAGTTTGGATGCCTCATATATGATACAGCCCCAAACAGGCTATATCCGTATCAACCGTTTTGGAGCAACCACTCCCGAAGAGTTCCTTAAAGCCTTGAAACAGTTACAAAAAAAGGGAATGAAAGACTTGATACTTGACTTGCAAGGAAACGGTGGGGGGTATCTGAACGCCGCTATCGACTTAGCTAATGAATTCCTGCAGCAAAAGGACCTTATCGTCTATACCGAAGGGAGGGCAGCACGCCGCAGCAATTTCTACGCTAAAGGAAACGGTAACTTTAAAGACGGGCACCTCATCGTTTTAGTGGATGAGTATTCCGCATCTGCCAGTGAAATCGTAACCGGGGCCATTCAGGATTGGGATAGAGGAGTTATTGTAGGCCGCCGGACTTTCGGCAAAGGATTGGTGCAACGCCCTATCGACCTGCCGGACGGCTCCATGATACGCCTGACCATCGCACGCTACTATACCCCTTCCGGCCGCTGCATACAAAAGCCTTATGACAAAACTGCCAACCTTGACGGAAAGTTCAATGGAGAGGGCACTTTGGAAAAATACAATCAAGAATTGATAGACCGCTTTAATCATGGCGAGTTAATGCATGCTGACAGCATACATTTCCCCGATTCCCTCAAATATCAAACAAAGAAATTAGCACGTACCGTCTACGGCGGCGGTGGCATTATGCCCGACTTTTTCGTCCCGATAGATACTACTCAATATTCGGATTACCACCGGAACCTCGTAGCTAAGGGTGTAGTTATCAAAACTACAATGAAATTTATAGAAGACCACCGAAAAGAGCTACAAAACAAATACAAGAAGTTTGAAACGTTCAATAATAAGTTTGAAATCAGCGATGAAGTGTTAGCAAACATGCGGACCCTTGCCGATAAGGAAAAGATTAAGTTTGACGAGAAGCAATACCAGCAATCTCTGCCACTTATCAAAACTCAATTAAAGGCATTAATTGCCAGAGACTTATGGGACATGAACGAATACTTTCAAATAATGAACACCACGAACAACAGTGTGATACAAGCCTTGAAAGTGCTGAATGAGGGAATGTATGAAAAGATGGTGAAATAATAAAGTTTCTTTTACTTGCTCCCGAACAGCCATTGATTCAGCCAGCGGTTCACATAAATATTCACAATCGCACAGCCGGCACCGATAGCAGCGCCCGCCAATACATCCGAAGGGTAATGCACTCCTTCATTCATACGTGATACCCCAACCGAACAAGCCCACAAAGCAGAAGGCGCTATCACGTACCATTTAGGGTATTTTACGCATAAAGAAGTGGCAAGCGCAAAAGCTGTCGCGGTATGCCCCGACGGAAATGAAGGACTGCTCTCATGACTATACGGATGTACCCTATCCGGATAGCGTTCATACGGGCGTTCACGATCAACAAGATATTTCATACCATAGGTCACTACAAATGCACCTGCCACACTTGTTCCTACATATACGGCATCTTTCAATAAATTTTTGTCTTTTTTGGCCCACGCCGTCAAAGCCATAGCTACCGGAACCCCTATGGCTACATAAGGTTCAGAGCGTGAAATAAATTTATTATAATTGCGGACAAACTTATTATCCCAGCTATTCACCCGGTGCAATGTATTAATATCCCAATTCTGTGCAGAGAGATTAGATACAACTAAGGAAACAAAAAATACAAAAAAAACAGTTTTTCTCATAAAACCAATCTATTAGTTGGGCGCAAAGATAGCCGAAATCTTTAGAGTATTCGCAAATTTATCTTATCTTTGTTGCCACAATTACATATTAATACATTCACATATTCTATTTCATGACATTAAATAGTTGTTACTCTCGGCAGATGGATTGTGCGCTATGTCCTAAAACGTCCCAAGGAGCATTGATATATAACCAATATTCTAAAGGACATCATTCCCCTGCCGAAAAGTGTACACAAAACTGTATAATGTTCATATTGAAAGGCGAATTGCTTATCAATAGTGAAGAATATCCCGGAACTACCCTGCAAAGCAACCAATGCATCCTGCAAGCTATCGGTTCCAAAGTGGAATTATTGGCTCTGACTGATGTTGAATGCCTTGTCTATTGGTTCACAGAGCTTACTTTCCTTTGCGAAGAGCGTTACAAAGAAATACTTGAGATAGCTCATGCCCCGTTGACGTATACACCTTTGACAGTTATCCCTAAACTGGGAAGATTACTCGATGATCTAACAGAATACTTCAAAGAACAACCGAACACATGCGGCAAGTATCTTGACATCAAATGCCAGGAAATAATTTATATTTTAACCTGCTATTATCCGATCCAGCAGATCTGTACTTTTTTCTATCCAATCAGCACATATACGGAAAGTTTCCACTACTTCGTTATGCAAAACTACGACAAGGTGAAAAATGTAGAAGAGTTTGCCCACCTTGGGGGATACACCACTACTACTTTTCGCCGGCTATTCAAAAACATGTACGGCGTCCCTGTATACGAATGGATTTTGGATAAGAAACGCGAGGGGATTCTGGATGACCTGCGATACACTAAACAGCGTATTTCCGCAATCAGTAGCCGTTACGGTTTCGATTCATTATCTCCTGTCTCTTATACACATCTGACGCTGCCGACGATCGCATAAGTG
>ENA-OYXL01000528-OYXL01000528.1-human-gut-metagenome-genome-assembly--contig:-NODE-528-length-14239-cov-5.632262_pt1 | contig 14239 bp, 9 predicted proteins | sample MGYA00244845_ERZ653422 | MGnify/ENA primary metagenome ERZ653422 (study PRJEB26926, sample SAMN06164903) | human gut metagenome | biome: ENVO:00009003; feature: ENVO:2100002; material: ENVO:00002003... | reverse complement strand
ATTCGCCTTAGTCTCGTGGGCTCGGAGATGTGTATAAGAGACAGCTATAATAAACGGTCAATATACTGACACGCTCTTGTTCGATACACAAGCATCTACTGCTCTAGCTAAGCAAGAAATTCTTGACCGATACGAGGCTGAATATTGGAAACGGAAACCGATGCCGACATTCAACTTTTACAAACAAGTCTATTTCTCAAAATTATATAGAGTAAATAATATCCAGCTTGGAGATTGCGAATTAAAGAGAGTTGTTTTCACATCTGTTCCAAAGGATAATGGTATGTATAATACACTATATCGCCCGGTGTTAGGACGTGCTATCATGGGAAATATAGGTTGGAAGTTCAATATGGATAGCAATGAAATGACTGCATTCTCGCTTAAAAATGAGGATATACTAAAGCAAGAAACAGAAGGATTTACTCTTGCTAAAGGAGGAGTAAACAATTTGCCACTGTATAGTAAGCAGACTGACAGTTTGGATTTGATGCTTGACTTGGGCTCGAATTATGACATCATAATAGACAAAAATACTTATGAGAAATTAAGGATGTCCCATTCACAGAGGACGTATACAAATTATCGTAGAGAAGGGTTGACAGATACGATTGCAGAGTTCCGTGGAATCACGATGTTCTGTAACGGTATAGTAATTCCGGATTGTACGTTGAGCTATATACCATCTATCGATAAAAATGTGGCAGGTAATATCTTCGCTGGAAAAATGAATTTTATACTTGTCGGCAAAAACTTATACGTCAAACAATGTGCTGACATACTCCCGACCATTCATGATGGACTTTCCCCACTCGGTTTACGTATCAATATCCGCAACAATGCGGTTTGTGTTACGGCTTTGGAAATAAACGGACTTGCAGAAGAAGCAGGATTGATGTTAGGAGATAAGGTAATCGCTGTTGATAACGGAGCGATAAACACAGATATTATGTCTGTGGCAAGTGGCAAATTAGAGAAATACATTCAACAGGCTGATAGTCTTACTTTGGAGATAGAACGTAATGGAAAAATACTGATGTTTGACATAGCAAAAGAAAGGAAACCAACACAATAAAACAAAACATTTTTGCGGCAGCTTAAGCAATGAGGCAAAATTAAAGTGGAATGTCAATCACAAATTGCACCGAAATAAAGAAGAGTTTGCCAATATTGGCAACATGAGTTAAGAAATAACAAAAACGTTAAATCTTCACCCTTTAGAATGCACCATTAAAGACAACGACCATATTTCTGACTTATCACTTGTAAAATATTGAGTAATAATCGGTTGTAAATACAAATAATGTTCGTTGTAGAGTTCCTTGAACCCGGCGGCGTCGACCATTGCAATCTTGTCCGTTACACGCTTGAAGCCGAACGAGCCGTTGATGTTGACGCGCGTCTGTCCTTCTTTGGCTTTCTTGGTGGTGATGATGATGACACCGTTGGCGCCGCGCACGCCGAAGATGGCGAGGGACGACGGGTCTTTCAGGATTTCCATGGACTCGATGTCCTGCGGATTGAGGAAGTTGATGTTGTCATTGAACAGGCCGTCTACTACATACAGCGGTTTGTAGCCGTTAATGGAGTTTGTACCGCGCACGCGTATTTCAGGATCTGCTCCTGCCTTGCCGGAATTGATAACCTGTACGCCGGCTATCTTTCCCTGCAAGGCGGCTACCGGGTTGACTACGGGTTTGTTGGCAATCTCATCGCCTTTTATGTTGGTGATAGACCCGGTGAGGTCGCGTTTCTTGGCGCTGCCGTACCCGATGACGACCGTTTCGGCAAGCATCTGTGAATCGTCGTTCATCTGCACGTCGATAACACTCCGGTTGCCTACTTTGACGGCTTGCTTTACCATGCCTACGTAGGAAAACTCCAAAGTGGCTTCGGGCGGCACTTGGATGGAATACTTTCCGTCAATGTCCGTAATGACACCGTTGGAAGTGCCTTGTTGCAGTACGGATGCTCCGATGAGCGGTTCGCCCGTAGCGTCGGTCACCGTACCGGTCACTGTCTTGTTTTGAGAGAAACCGGGAGTTGCCGTAAAGAGCAAACATGCTATCAGAAATAGATTTTTCAGCCAGAAGGCTTTCTCCATAGAATGTTTAGGTTTTTTCTTCATTGCATAAATTTTTAGTGGATAACTAACTTGATTGTCTCCTCTGAAACAATCGGAATGCAAAAAAGATTTGGGCGTTTTGTATATCTCCGGTTTTTAACATAATCCGGAAGGTTTCTTCGGGCGCTTCGCAGTCCGTTCGATGATGAGGTTTGTCTCTTTGTCCTGTAATCGTAACCCGGCAATACAGTGGTGCCATGTTTTCAGTGCCTCTTCTCTTTCTCAACCAAAAGAGAACACTGAAAGAAAGAAGCAAGCCATGTCACCGAAAAGGTCACCGAAACGGTGTCTGTTTTTTTCGTAGTGCCTTGGTATAAGCAATAAAAAACCCACTAAAATTGCAGTTTTAGTGGGTTTTTGTCTATAAAAGACTGTATGTGTGTGCGGGTGATAGGACTCGAACCTACACGCCTCACGGCACCAGATCCTAAGTCTGGCGCGGCTGCCAATTACGCCACACCCGCAAGGGATTTTCCCGTTAAGCGGTGCAAAGATAAGAAGTTTTCTTGGTTTTACAAGTAAAAGTTCAAAGAAAGTTATTCGCTGGCTGCCGGAGTCCACTCCCCTTTAAGGAAAGCCCGGGCTTTTTCGATGATAGTGTCTATATGCTTTGTTTCATCCGTTTCGTCCATATTGACTTTGATGTCGGGCTCTATTCCCCATTCTATCTGCTCCATGTCGGCGTTGAAATGTGGGCTGGCGGAGAAGCGTACTGTCCATCCGTTAGGCAGTTCGGAAGTGAAAGGCATGCCGGAGCCGCCACCGGTTTTGTCACCCATGATAGTGACATTGGGCAGACAGCTCATCTGATTGACGAAATCGTTGGTTGCGCTGTAGGAGCGGCGGTTGGTCAGCACTACTGTTTTCTTTTGCCAGCGTATGCTGTTGCTAGGTTCCAGTTCTATGGGGTAGGGCTCGGAGAAATCATTATGTCCCTTGCCGGTTTTGTGGCGGATATACCCTGTCAGCACTTTCTCGTTGGTGAAACGGGCGGCGATGCGTTCGGAGTTGGTTACGTTGCCGCCGCCATTGTTGCGTACGTCAATGATAAGTCCGCTGCATGGGGCAAGATAGGAGAGTATCTCATCCAGGTTTCCGTTGCCTATGCCCGAAGAGAAACTCTCGTAACGCATATAGCCGATGTTGTCTTCGAATATCTTGTACTTGATACCTGCGGCAGTGCGGTAGTCGGTACTCGCCTTGCCCAGATAGAAGTCTTCCACAATGTCTTCGCGGAAGTTGCGCGGATAGTCCTGATACCAGGCATCGTAATACGAAACATTGTGGGCGGAAGCTAAGTTTACATGCCCGTCCTGCAGTTCGTTCAGCATGTTTCCCAATACTTCAAACAGGCCTTCGCTGCTCATGATGCCGGTAATCAGCCTGCTGTATTCGTCGTGTATGGCATCCCAGTCTATCTGTTTGTATTCCAGGAAGCAGTACTGCTCGTCGATAATCTTCCAGAGGGCTTCAAAGTTTCCCTGCGGAGAATTGGCAACTTCGTCTTCGCGGATGCAACTGCCCAGCAAAGGAAGCACGGCAATCAGAACCATTATATTTTTCAGAAACCTTACCATCTTGTCATTCTTCATTTATCACTCCGCTTCTTTATTTCTTTCTCTTGTTTTTCAATAAATACAGCTCCTTCACGAATCCCACCATGAATACGTGCGAGTAGGTGTGTGTCTTTATATCGTTCACGTGTGACTGCTGCGCGTCCCATATATAGGCGAAACGCATTTTGGCACGTCCCACCGGAAAGTCTGCCGTAAGCATTTGCCGCAGTGACGGCTGGTTGTGCAATGAGGTGAATTTCACCACTCCGCTGCTGTTGCCCAACGAGAAGATTTCGTAATAGGATTGCCCGTAGTGCGGTGAGAACATAACGCCCATTAACGGCAGATTGACCTGGTAGCGCAGTGTCAGCGGATAGTTCTTTATGCGTAAGTTCCAGATGGCCATGCCCGATACGTCCAGATTGATATAGGCGCGTGCCGATGCCGGATTGTTGGTATTGCGCAGGTTGTAGACAAAACCGCCGTTCAGGTCGGCAAGACCGCCGGCGAGCAACTTGAAATTGCCTGTAATGGGGAAGTTGTAGTGCAGGCCGTAGTTCCAGTTTGCCAGTGCGGAGAATGTATTGTTGTTATCCGCTTTGTTGCGGGTATATCCCAAATCGGCCTGAAAGAAACTCTGTAGGGAGAGCCTGCCATCCATCCATCTGGTCATGCGCATGCTTTCGCGCGAGACGCGGAAATCAATTCCGGTGTATTCCTGGGGAGACAGATAAGTGTCGAATACATTCGTAAGACCTACGCCGTACATGGTGGCGCGGGTTACGAGGCGGCTCTGTTCCAAACCTTCCGCTGTGGCGGGAAGCTGTGCCTGCATGGCACTGCTGCATAACAGCAGTACCGTACAGATAACCGGTATTATCGGTTTAGGTAGTTTCATGTTCCTTGCTGTCATCATTATCGGAGAACAATTTCATTTGTCCGGTCAGCTCGTCCAGTATGTCGCTTTCACTCTTTCCGTGGTCCGGGTCCAGAATTTCGGGCTCTTCCTCATTCTTGCTTTCCGGGATTTGCGGAGTTTCCGGCTGGCGGGTAGGTTCTAACTCGTTGATAGTATCCAGCGTATAGGTAGTCAGTCGCTTGCCTTTCGCCTTGAAGCCTTTTACGGCGATAAATTCGTCTGCATCGACCACCAGCGGTTCGCGGAATTTGTCATGCCCGCCGAATACGACTTCCAGTCGGGGATAGTATTCATCGGTCAGCAGGATGAGGCGGTTATTCTTGTTTTCGCCCAGGTAGTTCTGCTTGCGGCTGCTTGCTTCAAAGCAGAATCGCTTGATGTACGGATACCCCTGCTGGTCGGCATCATAAAGGACTGCCGTCCACACCTTGTTCGGGTCATATTTCTCCAATACCCGTATATTGTCTTCGTAGTGGTTGTTCACATCGAAATTGCTGGTGTAGAACTCGCCGTTGTTCAGCACTATCAGGATTTGCTCATCGCTTTGGAACTCACCGAGGTATTCTCCGCGGCTGTCGTAGTTGAGGCGTAGGACATCTTGGTCGAACCATACTTTCCGTCCGCCCAATGTGGAACCGCCGCGCTGCTTCAGGGCTATCTTATGAACCGGGTTACGGGTAAGTATATTACCCATGGCCTGACGTCCTTTGATGTTTATCTGGCTGAAATCTTCTTCAAAGATGATGCGGCGTATGCGCGGATTGGGCTTGAGCGTCACTTTGATGATTTCGGCCTCACCGTTGGGATTGGCTGTGAAATACACGATGCGTGAGTCGGGTGTGCCCTGTGTCACGTCGTATTCGCGGTCGCGCACTACGGAAGTCACGGCGAAACGCTTGATATAATGCGTGCCTTCTTTCCCGTCGCGGTAGACAACGTTGTAGATGGTACGTTTGTCGTTCTTCTTGAAAACATTGGCATAGAGTATGTTCTTGCCTACGAATTTCTTGTCTGCTACCGGAGTGATGATGTAACGTCCGTCGCGGAAGAAGATGATAACATCATCGAGGTCGGAGCAGTTGGCTATGAATTCATCTTTCTTCAGGCCGGTACCGATGAAACCCTCTTCGCGGTTGATGTACAGTTTCTCATTGGCTTCCACCACTTTGGTAGAGTCGATGGTGTCGAAGTTGCGTAATTCGGTACGGCGCGGGAAGGCTTTGCCGTATTTCTCTTTCAGCATGCGGAACCAGTCCACCGTATATTCCACGATATTTGCCAGGTGGCGGTCTATCTCCTCGATGTCCGCTTTCATGCGGGCAATCAGCTCTTCTGCCTTGTCGGAGTTGAACTTGAGGATACGCGCCATTTTTATCTCCATCAGCTTGAGGATATCCTCTTTGGACACCTCACGGATAAACGTGGGATAATAAGGTGTCAGCCGTTCGTCGATGTGTTCGCAGGCGGCATCCATGTTCTTGGCCTGTTCAAATTCCTTATCCTTGTAGATACGTTCTTCGATGAATATTTTCTCCAGCGATGAGAAGTGCAGGCTTTCCAGTATCTCGTTCCTGCGTATTTCCAGTTCCCGGCGCAATAAGGCCAATGTGTTGTCCACCGACTTCTTCAGTACATCGCTTACGGTGAGAAAGTGCGGTTTCTGCTCGTCGATGACGCAGCAGTTGGGCGAGATGCTGACTTCACAATCCGTAAAGGCGTAAAGTGCATCAATCGTCTTGTCCGATGATACGCCGGGTGCGAGGTGGACTAATATCTCCACGCTTCCGGAAGTAAGGTCTTCTACTTTCTTTATCTTGATTTTTCCCTTTTCGCTTGCTTTAACGATAGAATCACAGACACTGGCTACCGTTTTTCCGTAAGGTATCTCGCGGATGACGAGTGTTTTGTTATCCACCTTTTCAATCTTGGCACGTACCCGTACGGCTCCACCGCGTTCACCGTCATTGTACTTCGAGACATCAATATTGCCGCCTGTCTGGAAATCGGGATAGAGCTTGAATTCTTCCTTATGCAGGTATTTTACGGATGCGTCGCAAAGTTCATTGAAGTTATGCGGCAATATTTTGGAAGAAAGCCCCACGGCAATACCTTCCACACCCTGTGCCAGCAGCAAGGGGAATTTGACGGGCAGCGTCACCGGTTCCTTGTTTCGTCCGTCGTACGACAGTTTCCATTCGGTTGTTTTGGGGTTGAACACCACATCGAGTGCAAATTTGGAAAGGCGTGCTTCGATGTAACGGGGGGCGGCTGCGCTGTCTCCTGTAAGAATATTCCCCCAGTTTCCCTGGCAGTCGATGAGCAAATCCTTCTGGCCGAGTTGCACCAGTGCGTCACCGATGCTGGCATCACCGTGCGGGTGAAACTGCATGGTGTGTCCCACGATGTTTGCCACCTTGTTATAGCGTCCGTCTTCCATACGCCGCATGGAGTGCAGGATACGCCGTTGCACGGGTTTCAGTCCGTCCATGATGTGGGGTACGGCACGTTCCAGGATTACGTACGAGGCATAATCCAGGAACCAGTTCTGATACATGCCGCTCAGTTGGTGCTTGACGTTTGCATCATTGGTATCCGCAGGTTTATAATCCGAATGCCCTTCGCTCCCCTTCGGGAGTTCTTTATCCAAATCATCTTTTGTTCCTTCAAAGTCTTCGCTCATATTTGTTCGGGAGTTGTCTATTCATGAATAACCGCCGGTTGGGCAGTTGCAGGCAAAAATACGAAATTTATCGGGAAAACAGGCAAATTGCATTAAAAAAGGAGCAAGGAAGTCGTTTCTGATTTTCTTTATTCGCAATAAAAGTTTATCTTTACAGCCGGTTTGGTATGTACGACACCCGGGTGTTGAACATACCGACACCCGGATGTCGGACATACTGAGACCCGGGTGTCGGATGTGCTGACACCCGGGTGTCGTACATGTTTATAATACTAACGTGAAAAATTAATGGTACTGTCATGACTATACCCTATCTGGTAAGAAAGAAAGCGGATTTATCGTCCGGCAAGAGGAAGGAACAATGGTACGCCGTTCAGAAGAAATTGCAGGAACGCGGCGGAGTGGATTTAACGAAACTGGCGGAACTGCTGTCCAAGCGCAGCCATTTTCCACTGGGGATGATTATGGGTATCCTGTCGGAATTGGGAGATACGATTGAGGATATTCTCAGCATGGGACAGTCGGTGACCATTCCCAATCTGGGGACGTTCCAGACCGCTCTTACCAGCCCCGGGTTTGACCGCCCGGAACAGGTGATGCCCGGCAAGGTGAAGCTCTCACGCGTGTATTTTGTGGCAGACCGCGGGCTGACTGCACGTTTGAAAGAGGTACAACCGTTTAGGATACCTTTCAGTCTGTATGTTCCCGAAAGTCAGTTGACGCCTGCAATGCGGCGGGCGGACAAGAATCAAAAGACGGGCGAAGAATAAGATAAATTAATACCCCCGTTGCCCTACATATAAGATAAATCCCTATCTTTGTGGCGCTTTTTAACTGAACAAAGATTTCGAATTAATTAAGATACAATAAAAAATGGCACAGGAAGACGTTTTTAAGAAACTCGTATCACACTGCAAGGAATACGGATTCGTGTTCCCTTCCAGCGACATCTATGACGGACTGGGAGCCGTATACGATTACGGTCAGATGGGTGTGGAACTGAAAAATAACATCAAACAATACTGGTGGCAGAGCATGGTGCTGCTGCACGAAAACATCGTAGGCATCGACTCGGCTATCTTTATGCACCCTACAATCTGGAAAGCAAGCGGACACGTGGATGCGTTCAACGACCCCTTGATTGATAACCGCGACTCGAAGAAGCGTTATCGTGCCGATGTATTGATTGAAGACCAGCTCGCCAAGTATGACGACAAGATAAACAAGGAAGTGGCGAAGGCCGCCAAGCGTTTCGGTGAGGCTTTCGATGAAGCACAGTTCCGCAGCACGAACGCTCGCGTACTGGAGCATCAGGCCAAGCGCGACGCTTTGCACGAACGTTTTGCCAAAGCGCTGAACGACAACAATCTTGAAGAGCTTCGCCAGATAATCCTGGACGAAGAAATCGTTTGCCCTATCAGCGGTACGAAGAACTGGACGGAAGTCCGCCAGTTCAACCTGATGTTCACTACCGAAATGGGTTCCACTTCGGAAGGTGCGATGAAGGTTTATCTCCGTCCGGAAACGGCTCAGGGTATTTTTGTGAACTATCTGAACGTGCAGAAGACAGGACGTATGAAGATTCCTTTCGGCATCGCACAAATCGGTAAGGCTTTCCGTAACGAAATCGTTGCGCGCCAGTTCATCTTCCGTATGCGCGAGTTCGAGCAGATGGAAATGCAGTTCTTCGTAAAACCGGGCACTGAGCTCGACTGGTTCAAGACTTGGAAGGAAACCCGTTTGAAATGGCATAAGGCGCTGGGATTCGGCGACGACCATTACCGCTATCACGACCACGACAAACTGGCCCACTATGCAAATGCCGCTACCGACATCGAGTTCCTGATGCCGTTCGGCTTTAAGGAAGTAGAGGGTATCCATAGCCGCACCAACTTCGATTTATCCCAGCACGAGAAATTCTCCGGCAAGAACATCAAGTACTTTGACCCGGAAACCAATGAAAGCTATACTCCGTACGTTATCGAAACCTCTATCGGCGTAGACCGTATGTTCCTTAGCATCATGTCGGCTTCTTATTGTGAGGAGCAGCTGGAGAACGGAGAAACCCGCGTGGTGCTGAAATTGCCTGCTGCGCTGGCTCCGGTGAAACTGGCGGTTATGCCGCTGGTGAAGAAGGACGGTCTGCCCGAAAAGGCTCGTGAGATTATCAACGACCTGAAGTTCCACTTCCATTGCCAGTACGACGAGAAAGACAGCATCGGCAAGCGCTACCGCCGTCAGGACGCTATCGGTACGCCATACTGTGTAACCGTAGACCACCAGACGCTGGAAGATAACTGCGTAACGCTGCGCAACCGCGATACGATGCAGCAGGAGCGTGTGGCTATCTCCGAACTGAACAATATCATTGCAGACCGCGTAAGCATTACGTCTTTGCTGAAAACACTGCAATAAGATAAGATGTATTTTGTTTGTCCCTGCCGTTCAGAGCGTAGCGAAAAAGCTGTGCCCTGAATGTCGGGAGACAAATGCCGAATAATAGTAATCCCGTAATTTATAATCAGATGAAGAGACCGTTCCTTTTGTTTTTACCCTTCTTGCTGTTCATAGCAGGTGCGTTTGTGGCTTGCGAAGAAGTGGAGGAGGCCGGAAAATATGATAACTGGGTACCGCGTAATGAAGCTTTTATTGATTCCATTAAAGGTAAGACCGGCGATAATATCGTGGCTTCGCTTGAAGATGCCGAAAAGATGGAGATTGGCACGTTGTATGCCATATCCGTGCCGACCAGCGGTACCGGGGTCAATGGTACTTTACGTCCTCAGTATGTGTATTGCAAGAAGTTGTGGAAAACAGATAGCGGGGCATACCCGTTGTTCACGGAAAAGGTAAGCGTTTTCTATCGTGGTACTTTCATTACCGGAGAAGAGTTCGATGGCAATTTTGACGGTTTCGGAGCGACAGACCGCGAAATTCCGTTGCCTTTATCAGATCCCTTGTCCGAAAACTCTCCCGAATCCAAATGGCCTACGGCGTTTAATTCTCCTTCCGAATTTGTGGTATCCAAAGTTATTGCGGGCTGGACATGGGCTTTGCAATATATGCGGGTCGGTGAGCGTTGGATGCTGTATATTCCCTGGCAGAGCGGATATGGCGCAAGCGGCAGTTCATCCGGTGATATTCCCGGTTATACGTCATTGACCTTTGATGTATGTTTGGAAGGAATTGCAGACTGATTGATTGGATATAAAAACAGAAAAGGTGGTAAAGTTTGTTCTTTATCACCTTTTTCCGTTTATATGCGTGTCATGTGTCTTTTCTAAATCTTTTTCCTGAGGGCTTTCGCCCATATTTTATAGCCTTCTTCTTTCAGGTGTAATCCGTCTGTTGTCAAATCGGCACGTAATACATTGCTTCCTTTTTCGGTGAATAAAGGGAAGAGATTAATGTACGTCAGGCCCTTTTCTTTGGCAAGTGCTTCCAGTTGTTTGTTGATTTCGGGTATCAGATTTGTCTTGCCTGCCAGTCTTTTATAACGGCCGAAACTTTCGTTGATAGGAAGCAGGCTTTGCAGGTAAAGCCTGGTGTCGGGAGACTCTTTCCGGATGCGCTCTACCGTCATGCGAATCATACCGGCGATGCTGTCGGCTGTCAGGTCGTGCGAAACATCGTTCACACCGATAAGCAGGAATAGTTTGGCAGGTTGTCCTGGCAATATCTGGTGCAGGCGGTCGTACACACCCATTACCTCATCGCCGATGATGCCGCGGTTGCGTACGTGCTTGTTGCCAAGGCGGGCGGCCCAGTCACCACCGTTTTCCGTCAGGCTGTTGCCCAGCATGACTATATCTTTGCTGCCGATGGCAGGTTCGTCCATGAACTGGAGAAAACGTTTGTAATAATGGTCCGTATATGTGCGCGGAGCGGGATACAGAGAGGCTGCCACTGCGTTGGCTACCAGTGAACGCAGGCGTACCACGCTGTGTCCGTCTTCCGGATGCACGGCGTTAGTCAGCAGGATTACAGACGTGTCATTGTCGGGGTCGATTACGACAGATGTACCGGTGTAGCCCGTATGCCCGTAGGTATTCGGACCGAAGAAATCGCCGGCATTGGATGCGTAGGGGCTACATACATCCCAACCCGGTGAGCGGCCCAGATCTGCTGTAGCACGGGGTACGGTGCGCATGGTCTTTACGCCTTGCGGGCTGAGAATGCGATGTCCGTTCCACTCTCCGCCATTTTGCAGGGCGGCGCAAAGTATGGCAATATCTTCGGCGCAGGAGAATACGCCTGCATTGCCGCTGATGCCGCCGTTGAGAATGCGTGCAAGCGGGTCGTGTACCTGTCCGCAAAGAACCTGTCCGTCGGGTTGTTTCTCTGTCGGAGCAATGTTCTCCGGTAGAGGAACGGTATTTATCCACTTGCCGTTCTTGTCGCGTAGGCAAGGGAGATAATCGGTATGCTTCATACCCAGTACGTCGAAGACGTTTTCACGGGCAAAGTCGCGCAAGGATTGTCCGCTGACGGCCTCTATGATGTGTTGCAGGGTGATGAAGTTTAGGCAACTGTACTGAAAGCCGGTTTGCGGCTTGAAATCGCGTTTGCATCCGGCGATGTACTCCATCAGCCCTGCCGGGTTGGGAGAACCGTATTTCTGTTCCAGCTCCGCAACCGGGGCATAAGGCGGGAGTCCGGAACTGTGTGTCAGCAAATCGGCTATGCGGATTACCTTTTTGTCTTTTCCGTCTTCGCTCTCCCAGTCCTTGAAGCCGGGGATGTAGCGGCTTACAGGGTCGAGCAGGCGTATCTTTCCGCGTTCTGCCAGAATCATGGTGCATACGGCTGTGGATATGGACTTGCTGCAGGATGCCATATCGAAAACGGTATTTACGGTCATAGGTTCCGTGTCCGGATAAATCCGTTTGTTGCCGTATGCCTTCAGATAGGCCATTTTACCGTTACGTACCACTGCAAGTACGGCGCCGGGAATCTCTTTGCCGGCGATGGCCGTTTCAATGGCTTCATCGGCATACATCAGTTTGCGGGAATCCAGTCCCGCCTGTTCGGGAGCTACCCGCTGCAAAGGCTGTGCGGTGGCTGCCTGCAGACCGAACAGAAGTACAAGGATACTGGTAAGTGTTTTCATATTTTGTTTGCTATAAGTGGATTTTCGGACAGAAGAACCGGGAACATAAACAGTGCGGAAGATGCCGCATGCGGTAAGGCAGAGTCTGTTCTTTTGTTCTTCTGTCTGAAAACCGGGTGAGATCTCTGTGTTCTCTGTAGTGAATCTGCCAGTTGTCATTCTTTGGCCCGGTAAGCGTCTGCCGCTTTCTTCACCGAGCCGTGCATCAGCAGGAGCGCCTTGGCTTTTCCGTAGTCAAGCCCCAGTTCCTCGACCAGCATACGCGTGCCACGATCCACCAGTTTCTTGTTGCTGAGCTGCATATTCACCATCTTGTTGCCTTTCACACGACCCAACTGTATCATTACGGAAGTGGTAATCATATTCAGAATCATCTTCTGTCCTGTACCCGATTTCATGCGTGAGCTTCCCGTAACGTATTCAGGTCCTACAATCATCTCGATAGGTACATCGGATTCCGCAGCCATTGGCGAATCGGGATTGCTGGTGATGCAAGCCGTCAGGATGCCATGCTCGCGGGCTTCGTGCAGCGCACCGATAACGTAGGGGGTTGTGCCGGATGCTGCTATGCCGATAACCGTATCCTTGTCCGTAATATTGCGTTCCACCAGCTCTTCCCAGCCGCGTTGCATGTCGTCTTCCGCATTTTCCACGGGATTACGCAGGGCAGTGTCTCCGCCGGCTATCAGGCCGATAATCAAGGTAGGCGGCATGCCGAATGTCGGTGGTATTTCGGAGGCGTCGAGCACGCCGAGACGGCCGCTTGTGCCGGCACCCATATAGAAAATGCGTCCGCCCTGTTTCATGCGGGGTACGATTTGTGTCACTAATTTCTCTATTTGCGGTATTGCCTTTTGTACGGCAAGCGCCACTTTCTGGTCTTCCCTGTTGATGTCTTCCAGTATTTCACGGACAGACTTCTTTTCCAAGTCGTTGTAGAGCGAAGGTTGCTCTGAGATTTTTACAAACATAAAGCTATTTACGAGTTTACGGTTTACTATTTGCGATTACTTGTGATATTCTATCAGACCTTCCATCGGGCTCTTGATGACCGTACCCAGCCGGATACCCATTTCGCTGGCAGCTTCGGCCAATATCGTCTTGTAATAGAAAGCCACGGAGCCGATAAAGTGTACCTTGCTTTCACGGTAGTTTTCGTACTGCATCACGTTACGTTTGAGGAATGCCTTGAAGCTGTCCGATACCAGCGTGCGTATGCAGGGTTCGTCCAGGTTCTGTGCAAGGAATGGAGAGAGGCTTGCCAGAAAACGGTTGGGGAATGGCTTGCGGTATACACGGTCGATGATGTCGGCGGGTGTCAGGTTGAACTGCGTGAGGAACTTCTCCTTCAGTTCGGGGGGCATCTGGTTTTTCAGAATATCGCCCACCAGCAGCTTGCCCAATACGGCGCCGCTGCCTTCATCTCCGAGGATGAATCCCAGTGGAGATACGTTGGATACAATCTGCTTGCCGTCATAGTAGCATGAGTTGGAGCCTGTACCCATGATGCAGGCAATGCCGGCATCGTGCTGGCAAAGTCCGCGGGCTGCCGCCAGCATATCTGTGTTTACTTCCACCTCTCCCTTTACCCGGAGATGCTTGGTGATGGCACGGTGAACCATGGCTATCTTGTCGGGAAATCCGCATCCCGCACCGTAGAAATATACAGCATCCAATGCATCGGTCGTTAACCGGGGCAACAGTGCTGTCGCAATCTCATTACTGATTTCCTCTTCCGATTGAAAGAAAGGGTTGGTCCCTTTCGTAAATATCTGCCGGATGAGTTGTCCGTTCTCTACAACACACCAGTCGGTCTTTGTAGAGCCACTGTCTGCTATTAGAATCATAT
>ENA-OYXL01000484-OYXL01000484.1-human-gut-metagenome-genome-assembly--contig:-NODE-484-length-15146-cov-7.088331_pt1 | contig 15146 bp, 10 predicted proteins | sample MGYA00244845_ERZ653422 | MGnify/ENA primary metagenome ERZ653422 (study PRJEB26926, sample SAMN06164903) | human gut metagenome | biome: ENVO:00009003; feature: ENVO:2100002; material: ENVO:00002003... | reverse complement strand
GAGTATGAGGGCGAGATCCCTGACGCTGTGCGGCAGCTGGTGGAGGCGGTGAACGCCAGCAAGGCCAAGATCGCCGAGCTGGAGGCCAGCAAGCCCGCCAAGGACGAGGCTGCCTGTGAGGAGCCCCCTGCCCAGGGCAAGAAGTGCCCCATCTGCGGCGCGGACGTGATGCAACGCAAGTCGAAGTCCGGTAAGGCCTTCTACACCTGCTCCTCGAATAAGAGCGAGAAGCAGGATGACGGGACGTGGATACAGGTCGCGGGCTGCGGCTTCAAGCTACTGGGCTGGTGCGGCAAGACGTTCACGGCGAAGCAGGCGGCGTCGCTGCTCGAAGGCAAGGCCATTTCCCTCAAGGGATGCAAGTCCAAGACCACGGGAAAGACCTTCGACTGCAAGGCTAAACTCAAGAAGGATGGTTCGATAGAGCCTATATTCGATAGCAAGCCCAAGGGCAAGCACAACAAGGGTCGCAATCGGTAAAGGAGTAGATGTATGAGTATATTCGACAGGGAACGCTCTGAAATCGCAAAGCTCTTCTCCGAGGAGCTTGAGCTGGGGCTTTATAGCCTTTCCAGCGAGGCGACATATCGTGTCATCTCAGTAGACGGAATACCGGCACAGCACACGATTCTCATCTCATGCTACAACGACGAGGTGTACCTGCCGTTCGAGAGCCGCAGCAACACCAACCGCCTCACTGTCACCGACCTCGATTATGATGTGCGGTACGGACAGGTGGTCAACCATGCGAATATAGATATGCGCGTTCTGAACGACGGCATGAACGCGGAGAACTACAACTCCGATATATACATCCCATCAAATACCAAAGTCAGCCTTCGTGACCTCCTCATCCGAGCTTACCAGCTCGGCGGTTACGGTAGTCGCCATGACTTGCTCAACTCCAACGAGATTACGGAGGAGGAGGCCCGCATGGCGGTTGCAGAGGCCGTGGGAGCACTGACCTCTAATGAGGCTGAGCCATCAATGCAAACTGATAAGGACATCCGCCTCGACACGCCGCAGGCGGTCAAGGAGGCACTGGCTTCCGGCAAAGACCTCTACAACCCTCAGACCGGCGAGTTCTGGTGGGAATATAACTATACGGGAAGCATCGCCAATACATACGTGCACCTCGACGACCCGAACCTGCTGGCGGTCGTCGATAACCCCGATTTCGACCTGTATGAGGACATCGTGGGCGGGCTGAACTATACGGGTTACATCACCGACAGCATCGAGACCATCATCGAGGACGGCGAGGAGAATGCTCCGCTAATCGACCCGCGCGATGAAGTGTTCGCTCAAATCGCATCCGAAAAGGGCTGGGTTGTCGCGACGCCCGAGAACGTGAGAAAGGCCGTGCAATCGCACATGGCTGAAAATGGGGCCGATGCCCCCGGAAAGGAGAACGGCATGGACAAGACCGCAGAAATCGCAGCATGGAAGGAAAAGCACGTCCCCATCGACCGCAACGGCGATGACGCGCTCGTGATGCACAAGATGGCCGACGGCAAGCGCGAGTTCATCGTCGCCCACGGTTACGATGAGGAGACCGGGCACTGGGGTCACGGCACCTACTACGATTCCCTCGCCAGCGCGGCGGCGGACCTTGAGGACCGCGCCATCTCCAACCCCGGTGAGGAGGTCATCTGCCCCGACTTCTGGTACCGCGCCGACATCGAATCCGCCCTTGAGAACGCCGGTCTCGAAGTGAACGATGCGAACGTGAATGCCACGCTAAAAGAACTCGGCTTCGACAACGGATGGCTTAACAGCAATTTCCACGACCGCCTCGCCGAGATGGGCAACGAGATGATTGCAGATGCGGTGGACAACATCGAGCCGAACGGCGGCGACGGCGATTCCCCCGAGGCCTTCGTCGATAGGGGCATCTCCCTGAAAGCCGAGGCCGAGTCCATGCGCAGGGCATCTCAGGCGCTTTCTGCCGATGGGTCGGTCGATGAGCGCGAGCCTTCCTTCACCCCCGACCTCTCTTAGGGGTCTCCGATGATGGATGTGAACTCGGGGTACATCGGTCACTCGATGTCACGACGCGCCGCCGAGGCTTACGAGGATGGCGAGATGCCCAAGAGCAAATGGACGAAGAAGGCCATGGTCGCGGCCATCCAATCCTATTGCGATGAGTTCGACATGTCCTTCGACCCCGATGTGCTCAAGGGCATGCGCAAGGATGAGGTGTTCGAGCGGTTCTTCCACGAATCGTCGTGGCATCACACCTCCAAGTTCTTCAACGAGACGGATTTCTACAAGCTCGATGAGGATGCGGTCTGCGGGTCATTCCGACCGATGACCCAGACCGAGGTCGCGGAGCGCGATGCGGTGCGCAGACAGGCCATCGAGGAAGAAAAGACCGAGCGCGAGGCCATGCGGGCTGCGAGGTCTGAGCAGTTGGAGCGTCATCGCGCATATCGCGAGGAGCATGGCTTCGCCCCTGACACGGTGGCCGCGTTCGCCCATGAGCACCCCGAGTGCTGCCATGAGCGCGTGAGTCGCAAGGGCAACCGCATACTCTCCTACATCGACTATCTCGGGCAGGAGCAGGTGTGCCCCATCGACCGAATCGGCGAAACCCATCTCTACGGTTTCGATGCGACGGAACCGGGCAGCTTCGACAGGGCAATCGAGTGTCACCAGTTGCCCAGCACGCGCGGAATGCCCGGTAACGACCTCATCACCATCAAGGGCGAGGCTCAGACCATGAAGGCCGCGTCAGCCGAGATGGCGGATGGTACGGAAAAACATGACATCGGGCTAGATGCCCGGTAAGGAAAGGATGTGATGGAACATGCTCACCGATTACGAGCGCTATCAGCTCGAATGGATGATTGAGCACGGGCACAGCCTCAAGGAGTTCGTGCAGGGACTCGACCTCGTTGACCGTGACGGCATCGACAGCCTTGAGGATGTTTATGCCATCTGGGAAAACGACTACGGTTTCGGCGGCGAGGTCTTTTCTAACGAACGCGAGTTCAAAGAGGAGGACCTACCCGAAATCATGAGGAAGCCCGAGCATGAGACGGAGATGGGTCGCATCTTGAAGAAGGGCGGTGCCCTTTACAGCCCGGAGCGTGGAATCGTCATCGCGAGTTACCTCAAAGAGGAAGTATCGCCTCGCATAGAGGTCTACTACGGCTACCCTCCCTACGTTCTCGCATCCCTCGTCGGAAGGAACTTCGGCGTGACGGTCGATTCAAGCATCATGGACATCCAAGACGCCCTCGCCGACCCGAGCCTCCCCCGCCGTTTCGACCATGAACTCGCCGACTTTGCCTCGGTCGATGAATTTATGTCGAGCAGATTCCCCAACTCCGCTACGGATTGGCTGGATGTCTCGGGAAATACCGGACTTGAGGACATGTTGCAGCTCCTCGACATCAAGCAGACCGATAACGTGCGCGAGTGGTACATGCTCGCTTTCCCAGACGATGAGTTGGTGACGGGAATCAACCCGCGCCTCACATTCGTCGATGCCATCGCGGCTGTACCGACGGGGGACGGCTTCTACACCGCACTCGGTGAAACAGCGGACTCCCTCCTGCGCGAGCGCATCTTCGAGGAGCTGTGCAACCGCTATGGATACACCTACGATGAGGTCTATGATAGTTGGCTCAATGAGTCGCCCCTTCCCTCTCCCGCCATCTCGCAGCAGCCTGAGAAAATCGCGGTCGCGGCGGGTTACCGCTTCAACCTCGTGGACGCAAGGGAGGCCTCCGGCATCGACCTCAAGGGCTGCGGCACCGTGGTCACCGTGGAAGGTCATGATTACGAAATCATGAAGGGCGCGACCTACGAGGACTCCCGCAAGGTCGATGACCTGCTCGACTCCCACGGGGACAAGCCCATCTCCGATTACCGCAAGCGACCGCAGGGAATGAGCCTCAAGCAGGCCGTAAGGGAGTCCCGCGAGGCATCCGCCAAGCTCGCAGAGGAGAACGTCGGCACCGATGTGCTCGGCAAGGATGCCCGCTAATCAAAAGAAAGGAAGTGTGTTATGAAGGATGATGTCTTCATCGCTTCTCTAGTGCAATACGGTTATCTCGACCGCGTGTTCTCAAAGATAAAGGAAGAGCTTCGCTATCTACCAAATACAGATGAGTTACGCAAAGTCGTCTCTGCAACCGATGCTTTCTCGCACAGTTATCGAAAGATGGGAAGCGAAACTATCACAAGAGAAGCAGCATCGGAGTTCATCGACGAATGTTCTAAGCATCCGGCATTCATCATCGGTGGACTCGACATGCCGGGAGACGAATACGGTCCGGTTGGAACGGTCGCAAAGAATGAGCAAGCATTGGAAATCATCAATACACTCAAGCAAAGTTCTGTTGCAGTGTCCATTGGACACCAGCCGCAATGTGTGAAACTCAAGCAAGCTGCAATAGAGTCACGAACAGCATCCGCTAAACTTGCCGAAAAGAACGCCAGTACCGATTGTCCCTGCGGCAGAGATGAGCGCTAGGGGGGATGCCAGATGGGATTTGAACGCGACACCTACCTCGACGCGGATGACACCACCGTCTCCGTCACCCAATCGCTCCTCGACGTGCAGGCACCCTCGCATGACGATGCCGATGCGCATGAGGATGGCCGCGCCGTCCTGCGCGAGGCTGTTCAGGTGACCTCGCATGGGCGCGTGATGTCGTGCGCCGTGCATGAGCGCCCGGTCTCCATCCATGGGGAATCGACCCGCGCCCGCGCGGCGGCTGCCGCGTTGGCCGCGCATGTGGATGCCGATGATGAAGTCGAGGAAAAGGAAGACAAGCGCAGGAGCCGTTAGGGCAACCGCTACCCAGATGGTGCGGTTTCCCTTCACCACCTGCCGATTGATATACAATATAGGGTGTCTTAGGCACTCTATGGACAGAAAGGATGAGTGATAGACATGCCAGAGAACGCGAAGTACGCCAACGTCAAGATGCCTGCGGCGTTCCTCACGCCGCACGAGTTCACCGCCAAGGACGGTCGGACCTTCGAGAAGGCCTACGTCCATTTCCCGGAGGGCACCAAGGTCAACGGCATCGACCTCGGTCACTACTCCTGCGACGTGTTCCTCAACGAGCGCATGAAGCAGCAGATGCTCTCCGGCGAGCAGGTCACCATCGGCTTCAAGGCCGATGAGCCTGTTCAGGTCTGGACGGGCAAGGCCGGTGACGCGCAGAACCCGTACAAGAAGTACGAGGTCAAGCCTTGGGATTTGGTCAAGGGCCTCAAGGCCGCCAACGAGGGCTTCAAGGCCGAGAAGGCAGCCGAGCGCGAGGCTGCCAAGGAGCAGGGCACGACCCTCAAGGGCGAGTCCGAGCAGATGCGCGAGTCCTCCGCCAAGCTGGCCGGGGACAACACGCCCGAGGAGCATGCCAACACCCGTTAGGGTCCAAGGAAGGGGGAATACGGTAGATGAAGGTCGAGGTGCTTTTCAAGAGCCACCGTTACGAGGAGTTCGATTCGTCCACGCAGACGTGCTCGGAGCCGTATCGCGGCAAGGGGCTGAACGTCCTCACCGACTGGAACCTCTATCTCGGCTCCCTTGAGGAGAACGGCATCATCCTCGTGCAGCACTGGTATGACGGGAACCCGGCATCCTCACAAGGCAAGGTGACCTTGGAGGGGGTCGAGGTTCCCGCCTCCGTGCGCAAGGTCGGGTGCGCCATGCTGCTCGTCTCCCCTGACGAGCTGGATGAAATCGTGTGGCTCAAGAAGGACGGCGAGAAGCTGCTGTGGCGCGAGGGCGAAGACCTCATCAACGGCGAGCGCTTCTTCGCGCAGGAGCAGCTTTGCTACTCCGATGAGACCACCAAGTCCATCAACCGCCGCGCCGTGGCGGTCTACGATTATCTCGCGAATGCCCACCCGACATGGGACGAGGATGAGGTGGCCGAGAGCATGGGTTACACCGCGTCGGCCATCCGCCGCATCCGCGACGCGGAGCTTTGCCAAGAACCCGAGTACATCGAGGTCGAGGACGAAGATGACACCGAGGAGGCCGACGTGGATGCCGAAGGCGGTATCGGCGGCTACAACTTCGGTTAGAGATAGCAATCAGGCAAACCACCAAGCAATCAAGAAAGGAGTCTTTCATGGAACGAATCTTCTGCAAGATTAAACGCGTGAAGCGCAAACTCGATGGCAAGCGCATCACCGCCAAAGTCATGTCAGCCGTGCTCATCGCCAGCTCCATGCTCAACGCGTTCGCGCCCGTCGCGGCATACGCATCCGAGCCGGAGCTTGCGACCGTCTCGCTCTCCGAGACCCAGCACGGCAAGCTCTCCTTCGACGGCACCGAGGACATGACGCTGGCCGTCGAAGTCGGCACCGATGTCACGGTGAACGTCACCCCGGATGAGGGGTACTTCTCCGACGGCATCACCGTGTTCAAGGGTGAGGAGGACGGCACCGCCGTCGATGTAAAGGACGGCAAGGCCACCTTCACCGTGGAGGGCGACACTATCGTCACCACCACTTTCTATGAGAACGGCAGCGCCGGTTCTGCGGCATTCAAGTCCGTGGATGTCGATGAGGGCAAGGCCGTCACCAGCATCGAGAGTTACATCCGCGAGCATGCGGATGCCAAGTACGTCGGCGTGGGCGATGAGTTGACCCGCGCGGACGTGCTCACCGTGACCACCTCCGTGGTCGATGGCGGCAAGCTCCCCGACGCGACGCTCGACAAGCTCTGGGCGGATGAGGACGGCGACGGCTTCTCCGAGCACTGGGACGCGCTGCTCTCGCAGCCGGTCTCCCATGCCGTGCTCTTCGAGGTTGACCCGGATGCCGACTACTACGTCGGTTGGGCCGGTGCCGACATCTCAGGCGCAAAACTCACCGATTGGGGAGCCTCCGAGAACAACGCCGACGCGAAGATGCGCGAGGGCTTCGTCGTGGACGAGGCCACCGGTCTCGTGTACGTGCCCAAGTCCTACACCGAGCTGAACGACAAGGGCGAGCCGATGGTGGCCTCCTCTCGAATCCAGCTCGTCTACACCGTGGAGGGCGAGGGCGCAGAGGCCGCTTTCGACTTCAACAGCACCGTCACCGACGTGCGTGGCGACGTGGCCGGTAAGGGCAAGGTCTCCTTTCCCGTGACCACCGCGTCCACCAAGGTCACCCTTGCGACCGATGATGCGGCGCTTGAATCTCTGACCGGGCGCACCATCGACAGCGTGACGGTCAACGGCATCGAGTACACGCCCGACATGGGGATGTGGCAGTACGATGCGGGTACCGGCTCGCTTGAGTTCGCCATGGCCCCGGCGGGCATCCACGCCATGAACGTGAAGATGTCCGACAACTTCGGCAAGGGGGTCGCCAGCTTCTTCCGCATGCCCGAACCCCGCATGTCGGTGAACACCATCGGTACGTGGGAGTTCAAGAGCGCCCCTTGGGCCGGTCAGACATTCATCACCCGTGGAAAGAACGCCTACACCGGGCGCAACGTTCCCGGATACACGCTTCCGGCAGTAGAGAACCCCAGCGGCGGTAAATACGAGAACAAGACAATCAATCAGGCCATGGGCTGGCAGGGCGTCGATTTATCCCGCCTCCAAGCAGGCAACTACTCCATCGAGCGCACCGCTGAGATTTACGCCCAAGACAATGGAACGGTGAAAATCAACACGCCCGCCAAGCTGGCGCTCACCTGCGGCCATGTCGGCGTGAACCCGAGCTTCGGCTATGACCCGAACTACAACGAGCCAGCCGCTTCCGAAGACCAGTACGGCCAGCACATCCGCGTCTTCTCCGTGTCCGGTAACGAGGCGATTGTGGGCGTGACCGTTCCCACATCCCATACTCAGGCGGGTGCGGGATTCTTCCGCATCGGGTGGCGTGTCCTCGCCGGTCACATCAACCTGCACAAGACCAGCGCCAACCCCGACATCACCAATGGCAACGACTGCTACTCCCTTGAGGGCGCGGAGTTCACCGTCCTCAATGCGAACGGTCAGTCCATGGGCGTGCTGCGCACGAACTCCAACGGCGACACCAACACCCTTGAGCTTCCCGAGGGCACCTACACGGTGCGCGAGACCAAGCCCCCCAAGGGCTACCTGCCCGCGCCCGACCAGCAGGTCACCGTTCACGGCGGTCAGACCACCACGGTGCAGGTGACAGACGATGTCTCCTTTGACCCTGTTCGTATAGTTCTTGGTAAGTTCGATGGAGACAAGGAATACAACGCCAATAATCTTCCACAAGGTTCAGCATCCCTTGAGGGTGCGGAGTTCACCATCGAGTACTTCGATACCGTGGACTACGATAGTTACGATGCCCTCAAGAAGGCCGGTGTGAATCCCACCCGTTCTTGGGTAGTTCGCACTAATGAAAAAGGGCGTGCGAATCTCGATAAAAACTCTATCGTTTCTGGTGATGAACTATACTATCAGGATGGGATTCCAATCCTCCCTCGTGGTTCTGTTGCCATGTACGAATCCAAGGCACCCACCGGTTACAAGTTGAACTCGAAGGTTGACTTCCAGAAGATTCAGGACAACTATCTCGAAGGTGTCACGACCTTCAATATGCCTGAAATCCCGGAAACGGTGATTCGCGGCGGCGTGTCCGTCCAGAAGCTCGACTCCGAGACCGGGCAGGTTCCGCAGGGCGGTGCTGATTTCAGCGGCATCAGTTTCTCCATCATCAACGACAACCCGAACGCGGTCACGGTGGATGGCAAGAGCCACAACCCCGGCCAGACGGTGAAGACCATCGTCACCGACAAGGACGGCGTGGCGAAGACCTCTGCGGACTGCCTGCCTTACGGCAAGTACATCATCCGCGAGACGGCCACCAACGACGATTACCTCAACACCTCCAACGAGATGCGAGTGACGGTCTCTGAGGACGGTAAGATGTATTCCTTCACCGCCAAGGATGACATCGTTCGCGGTGGCGTGAAAATCACCAAGCACGACATCGAGACCGGCACCGGCGACCCGCTCGGCGGCGCTTCCCTCGACGGCACGAAGTTCGAGATTAAGACCCTCAACGAGAAGCCCGTCATCGTCTCCGGCGTGACCTATACCAAGGGTCAGGTCGTCCATACCCTCACCATCAAGGATGGCGAGGCCAGTACGAGCGGCCACCTGCTTCCCTTCGGCCTCTACTCCATTCAGGAGGTCAAGGCCGGTGAGGGCTACCTGCTCACCGACGGCGAGCCGCATGAGTTCCGCATCGCCAAGGACGGCGTGCTGGTGAACCCCTTCGATGGCGCGTTCGAGAATCAGGTCATGCGCAGCGACCTTGAGTTCACCAAGAAGGGCGATGACGGCCAAGACCGCCTCGCCGGAGTGGCCTTCAAGCTCACCTCCAAGACCACCGGCGAGAGCCACGTGGTCGTGACGGATGAGAACGGCTACTTCTCCTCCGCCTCCTCTTGGAACAAGCACACCCATGAGACCAACGCCAACGACTGGGCGCTGGATGCAGAGGATGTCATCGACAGCTCCAAGCTGGATGCCACCGCAGGTGTCTGGTTCGGCGGAACCACGCCGGATGACTCCAAGGGCGCACTGCCCTACGACACCTACGACATCGAGGAGCTGCGCTGCACCGCAAACGAGGGCTATCAGCTCATCAAGACCTCTGTCATCGTGAGCCGCGACGGCAAGGTGTACGACTTCGGCACCCTCACCGACGTGAAGGCCTCCATCACAACCAAGGCCTACGACCCGATAGACGGTGACTCGAACATCGGCATGGGCAACTTCCTCACGATTGAGGACAAGGTGGCCTACGCCAACCTCTTCCCCGGTCGCAACTACAAGCTCGTCGCGGAGCTGCACGATGCCAAGACCGGTGAGGTGTTGTACGACGGCAAGACCGTGGAGCACACCTTCACGGCTCAGGAGCCTAGCGGCTTCGAGGTCATCCGCATCGACGGCATCGACACCTTCGGATTCGCGGGCAAGACCATCACGGTCTATGAGAAGCTGTACGATGAGGGCGGTTCCCTCATCGCCAAGCACACCGATAAGGACGACGTGAACCAGCAGGTCACGGTCATCGTCCCCGAAATCGGAACCACCGCCACCGACGGCGCTGACGGCGATAAGCTCGTCTCCACCGACGATGCCGCCACGGTGGTCGATACCGTCCATTACAAGAACCTCATCCCCGGTCGAAGCTACGCCCTCGTCGGTGCCCTCTTCGTGAAGAAGACCGCCGAGGATGGAGAGGTCACCGGTGATGTGCTTACGGTCGATGGCGCTCCCGTGGTGTCCTACACCACCTTCACGCCCGAGACCGCAGACGGCGATGCCGAGGTGACCTTCACCTTCGACTCGCTGGCACTCAAGGACGGCACCCAGCTCGTGGCAGCCGAAGTACTCTTCGGCATCCCCTTGGAGCCAAGTGACCTCACCGAGCCTGATGCCGACGCGCTGCTCGAATTGATGGAGAATGCCGAAGACGTCTCCACTTTCCTCGCCAAGCACTTCGACATCGAGGACTTGGGCCAGACGGTCACCATCAAGAACCCCAAGATTGCCACCACCGCTCTGGACGGCATCGACAACGACAAGAACGTGGTCACCGACAGCGAGACGGTCATCGTGGATACCGTCGAGTACCACAACCTCGTCCCCGGCAAGGAGTACACCCTCAAGGGTTCCATGCAGGTGAAGGGCGAGAAGGACGGCAAGCCCGTAGCGACGCCCCTTGAGGTGGACGGCAAGCCCGTCACCGCAGAGACCACCTTCACCCCCGAGGCCGCACACGGCACGGTCAACGTGACCTTCACCTTCGATTCCCGCGACCTTGAGGACGGCACCCAGCTCGTGGTGTTCGAGAACCTTGAGCGAAACGGCAATGTGCTCGTGACCCATGAGGACATCGAGGACATCAACCAGATGGTGGTCGTGACCGTCCCCGGCATCTCCACCTCCGCACGCGACGGCATCGACAGCGACAAGGATGTGGTCGTGGATGATGAGACCACGGTCATCGACACCGTGGAGTACAAGAACCTCGTCCCCGGCAAGGAGTACACCCTGAACGGCAAGCTCTATTCCAAGAGCACCGGCAAGCCCCTGATGGTGGGCGACAAGCCCGTCACGGGCCAGACCGTCTTCACGCCCGAGAAGGCCGACGGCAAGGTCGAGGTGACCTTCACCTTCGACTCCCGCGACCTTGAGGACAAGACGGACATCGTGGTCTTCGAAAGCCTTGTGCGCTCCGGCACCGAGCTTGCGTCCCACGCCGACATCGACGATAAGAACCAGACCGTCACCGTGACCCATCCTGAAATCGGCACCACCGCCGTGGACGGCGCGGATGGCGACAAGAACGTCATCACCGATGACACCACCGAGGTCATCGACACCGTGGAGTACACGGGCCTCATCCCCGGCAAGGAGTACACCTTGAAGGGCACCCTCCATGTGAAGGTGACCGACGAGGAGGGCAATGTCACGGAGAAGCCCCTTGAGGTGGACGGCAAGCCCGTCACCGCAGAGACCACCTTCACGCCCGAGAAGAGCGACGGCAAGGTCGAGGTGACCTTCACCTTCGACTCCACCGGCATCCCGCAGGACACCGAGATGGTCGCATTCGAGAGCCTTGAGAAGAACGGCGTCGAGCTTGTGGCCCACGCCGACATCGAGGACGGCAAGCAGACCACGACCGCCCATGTGACGGGCATCTCCACCACGGCCACCGACGGCCTCGATGGGGACAAGAACGTTATCGCGGATGCGGAGACCACCATCACCGATGAGGTGGCCTACGAGAACGCCCTGACCGGCATCGGTTACACCATGACCGGTATCCTCATGGATGCCGAGACCGGCCTTCCCATCCTCACGGGCGATGGCAGCGAGAAGTACACCGAGGCGGATGTCGCGGCGTTCATTCAGCAGCTCCTCGACGTGCTCGGACTCTCCGCGCAGGATGAGGATGAGGGTATCGCCGACATCGTGGTCTCCGATGAGACCGCCGAGGACGGTTCGGTGAAGAAGTCCCAGACCGTGCGCGTCCATGCGGACGGCACCTTCGAGGTCATCGACACCACCTATGAGACCGATGAGGACGGCCTGACCTCCGCCACCGTGGACACCACCGGCAAGGTGGGCTACGATGCCCTGACCGATGAGCAGAAGGAAGCCGTCTCTGACGTGGCCGTGCTCAAGGACTCCGGTATCGTACTCAATTACTCCGCCACCGGCGAGCTGCCGGTGTCCATCGACATGGATGCCCTCGGCAAGTTCATCGCCGACAACGAAGACCTCATCTCCCATCTGGTCTACCAGACCGCCGAGTTCACCCCGGAGAAGTACGACGGCACCGTGACCATGGACTTCCACTTCAACGCCAACGATGTCATCGACCGCCTCGGCGGCGAGACCAAGGACATCGTGGTGTTCGAGGTCATGTCCAAGAACGCGGTCGCGGATGAGGAGGGTTCCGCCCCCGTCATCGTCGCCTCCGAATGCGACCTCGACTCCGAGGAGCAGACCGTGAACCTCGCGCCCACCGTCATAGGCACCACCGCCACGGACAAGTCCGACGGCGACCACACGCTGATGGCCGGTAAGGATGCGGTAATCACCGACCGCGTGACCTACGAGGGCCTGATTCCGGGCAAGGAATACACCCTCAAGGCGACGCTCATGGACAAGAAGACCGGCGAGATGCTGTCCATCAACGACCAGCACGTCACCGCCGAACTCAAGTTCACGCCCAACAGCCAGAACGGCACCATCGACATCGACCTCGGCAAGTTCGACGCCTCCTCCCTCGACGGCCACGACCTCGTGGTGTTCGAGGAGCTGTACAAGCAGACCGAGCAGGGCAACGAGGCCACCGAGGTTCTGGTCGCCGAGCACAAGGACATCGACGATGAGGGGCAGACGGTCACCGTGACCACCACGCCTCCCGGCGGGTTCTTCGGCAAGACCGGTGGCAACGACTTCTTCATCGTTGTCTCCATCGCGGCACTCGCCGTGCTCGCGTGTGGCTGCGCCTACTATGGCATCAAGAACCGCCGCGCCGCGAAGGCCGAGGATGCCGCAGCCGATGAAGGCGACGACACTGACAACGGGGATGTCTCGGGCGACTCCGAGGCCTAACCCACTGCACATGCTGCGGGCGCTCCGTCCATGTAAATGGGGAGCGCCCGCCCTATCCCAGAAAGGGGGACACCCATGGATGACAAGAACCGTCTGAACGACGGAGAGAAACCGCAGACCCCCACCGACCGCGAGGCCAAGGCCAAGCGCCGCATCCTCGTCGGCATCGCGGCGGGTGCCCTGCTCGTCGCCGGTCTCATCACCGGCAGCATCTACCTGTCTGGCAGGCAGGGCGGCACGCCCACAGCCCCCGGCTCCGGCACCCCGACCGGCCAACAGGAGCAAGTCGATGGCGAGAAGCCCTGCGAGCATGACTGGACGGTCACCTACAAGACGGTGCATCACGACGCGGTGACCCACACCGAGAACGTCCCGCCGGTCTACGAGGCCAAGACCAGCTACCACACCGTTTGCAACGACTGCCAGCAGACCATCGACGGCATCGCCGATGCGCATATCAAGGACACCGGTCACTCCGGTTACTCCACCAACGTGCCCATCACCGGCGAGGTGCTGGTGAGCGAGGGCTTCACACGCGAGGTCACCGATTCCCCGGCCTACGATGAGTCCGTGCCGGACAAGCTCGTCTGCACGCTCTGCGGCGAGGAGAAACCGGCGACTGCCGAGTAGGGAACCTCTCCTTCTCAAGACCTGGCATCCTGCAATCGGGGTGCCGGGTCTTGTCCGTTATCGGCTCAAGATTCGACTCAAAAGGCGGTGAAGACCTTGCTCTCCCACATGAAAGGCGCTCTCGCCGCGCTGGCACTCGGCGCGGCCTTGGCGCTATCCCCTGCGACCGCGACACCCGCGCTCGCGCAGGAGATTCCCATCCACTATCTTGAAGACGGCGGTGTGCCTGTATCGTACAGGTACTTCACCCTCGACACATCATCCTATCCCGCCGAAAAAGTGCGCTTCAACGGGAAGTGGCGCGATACCGGCCAGTTTGTCTACCCCCTCTCCATGTCATCCTCCGTCACATTCCCGGAGGTGGGCGTATGGACCGCGCCTGATGGGCGGGAGCACCCCATCGACATGACGCTCGGCATCGTGGACTGGAACGGCTTCTGCATGCAGAGAAACGGCGGAGGCTCCATGTGGATTTACAACCTCTGTCCATCCAACGAATCTCAAATCCCCACCGAGGCCATATCGGTGCTGGGGCATCTGAGCACGGATGCGCAGGGCAACTGCCTGTCCGTCCTCAATGCCACCTTCACCTTCTCGGACGGCACACCTGTGCCGGAGTCGTTCAGTGGCGTGACGGGTTTCAATGACATCGACGGATGGTCAGCTAATCCCACTATCCGCTTCGAGCACGTCGGTCTGGATGACGGTTTCGATGGTGCCTACCTGCTCCGAGAGCATCACCTCTCGCTCTCTGGCAATGGGGACTTCTTCGGAATCTCCGAAGATGCCGGTGACGAGAAGCGTCTGGACTCCGGCCTGCAACCGCTCCACCGCCTCGCTGCGACTTGGAAGGGAGGCTGCTTCACATTCAGCTTTGGTGGAAACCAAAACTCATCCTTCCACACCGTCTTCGGCGCACCCATCGACACCGCGAACCTCAAGTGGTCGCTCCGCGCGGTATGCGTCGATGATGACGGCAAGGTGCTCCGCACCGTCGAGGATGGGCGCACCATCCGCATGGGTTCCACATGGGACTTCACGCCGCAGGACATCGAGGGCTACACCTACATGGGACTCGCGGAAGGCTCCGCCCCGCTCAAGGGCACCATCACATCGGCGAACATGACCGACCAGACCGTGACCATGCGCTACGCGAAACGGCATGCGGTCAAGGCTGTCTGCATTGATGAGGATGGGAACACCCTCAAGGAGCCATGGGTCATCGGCGACGGCCTCCTTCGCGGTGATGAATGGGATGTAACCCCCCCCGCATCGCAGATTACGCCTTTAAGGCGGTGACCCCGGACTCGGCTCCCATAAGGGGAACCGTGGATGCCAGCACCCCAGCCTCCCAGACCATCACCCTCGTGTACGAGATTGACGACTCCAACCTGACGGTGACGGTGCCGACGGTCATCCCGTTCACCATGGGCG
>ENA-OYXL01000453-OYXL01000453.1-human-gut-metagenome-genome-assembly--contig:-NODE-453-length-15736-cov-4.641094_pt1 | contig 15736 bp, 9 predicted proteins | sample MGYA00244845_ERZ653422 | MGnify/ENA primary metagenome ERZ653422 (study PRJEB26926, sample SAMN06164903) | human gut metagenome | biome: ENVO:00009003; feature: ENVO:2100002; material: ENVO:00002003... | reverse complement strand
ACGAGATTCGCCTTAGTCTCGTGGGCTCGGAGATGTGTATAAGAGACAGGATTAGAAGCGATGTCCCCTATACTGATACGATAGGATTCCTATTTTACTCTTTCGGGCCATTACCTTTCGCACACAGAAGCGAAGTGCCGTTTTGTTTTATCAACGAAAAAATCGGTAGACGATGAAGCACAAGTATTGGCTTGAAGCGGTACTGTTGTGCGGTGTGATGCAATCCGCCCCGGCACAAAGTATCCTCAAAAACAAAGATGAGAAAGAACTCTCGTTACTGCTCAACGAAGTAGTGGTAACAGGTACGGGAACCGAGCACTACCTGAAAGACGCCCCCGTGCAGACAGAGGTGCTCACGGGAAAAGCGCTGGAGCAATATCAGGCGCGCAGCATAGACGACCTTCTCAGCGGGCTCAGCCCTTCCCTCACCTTCCATGACGGCGACATGGGCAGCCATATCCAGCTCAACGGACTGAACAACGACTATATCCTCATCATGATAAACGGCAAGCGCATGAATGGGGACATCGGCGGACAAAACGACCTCAACCAACTGAATCCCGCCAACATAGAGCGCATCGAAATCGTGAAAGGCGCCGCTTCTTCGCTTTACGGCAGCGATGCCATTGCCGGAGTCATCAATATCATTACCAAACGGAGCAGAGAGAAAATGGAACTCACCAGCACCACCCGTGTGGGCGAGCATGGCGATGTACGGCAAAGCGCCAGCTTCGGCTTCGGCTACGGCAAACTGAAATCGGTGACCGGTATCAACTTCCGGCACACCGACGGCTGGCGCAATACGGATATGCAATGGGATCAGAACCAACTGAAGCCCGGTTCCACCATGCTTACCGTAAACCGTTCCAGCAACTACACTCTTTCCGAGAATCTGGAATGGCAGGTAAACAGAAAACTGAACCTCACCGCCGAAGGAACGTACTACGAACGTTGGGTGATGCGTACGCACGGCCCGTGGAAGTACCTGCCCAACGACTTCTACTACCGCAACTATACTTTTGCCGCCGGAAGCAGGTACAAGCTGAACGGGCGCAACTACCTCACCGCCGACCTCTCTTACGGTCGCTACGGTTACTTCTACGACTATAAGCTGAAAGACATCACCGACTACTTCAAAGACGGCGACCGCATCACCTACTACCCCGGCCAGCGTATCAAGCAGAGCATACAGCAACAAGTGCTGGCGCAGGTAAAAGGTATCTTTTACTTCGGCGACCGGCACATCCTCAATACCGGCATAGAGTACCAGTACAACCGTCTGGAATCGCCTCACCACATAGCAGGCGACATCGCTTCCGTCTATACGCTCGCTGCCTATGCGCAGGAAGAGTGGACTGCCACAAGCAACCTTATACTGACTGCCGGCGTACGCGGCACGCAACACAAGGAAACCGGACTGAACCTCAGCCCCAAAGTATCCGCACTCTACAAAGCCGGTAACTTCAACCTGCGCGCTTCCTATGCCATGGGCTTCAAGGCGCCTACCATCAAAGAGCTCTATTATGAACACACAGGCAGCATCGGCGGCAGCTCCCTCACCGCCTATCATGGCAATACAGACCTCAAGGCACAAACCTCACAATACACTTCCATCAGCGTGGAGTATGCAGGAAACAAGTTCCAGGCGAGCCTGACCGGATATGCCAACTTCATCCGCAACATGATAGAGCTGGTAGAGATAAAAGTCACCCCCGAAGAAAAGCTCCTCGAAATAGAGAAAAGCAAGAAATACACCAACCTCACGAAAGCCCGCATCTATGGCATAGACTTCACCTTCAACTACCGCCCCACGAAAGACATCATGCTGGGCGGTGGGTACAGCTATGCCGATCCGAAAGCGCAGTATGCCGCCGATACGGGCGATAACTACATGAAGTTCCTCTACATCGACGCCACATCCAACCATAATGCCACGCTCAACGCCACCTGGCAGCACACGTGGCGCTGTTACCGCCTCGGCTTGGGAGTGTACGGCCGATACCAGTCGACCCGCCACTACGTCAACGACAACGATGCCGACGGCTTCCAGACATGGCGCATCAACACCGCCCATACCCTAATGAAGATGCGGCACTGGACGCTGACAATGAACATAGGTGTAGACAACCTCTTCAACTACGTAGACCGCACTCCTTTCGGACGTAACCGGGCTACCAGCACGCCGGGAAGGAATTTCTACGCATCGGTGCTTATAAAGTTCAAGAACGGGGGCGGGGCAAAATAGAGAAAAACATCTTTTTTATTAATCAATTTACAAACAAAGTATGAAAAATTTCAAGTTTTATCTGATGGCGGCTCTCGTAGCAGCCACAACTTGCACAGGATTCACCTCCTGTAGCGATGACGACGATGCGGAAAGTACCGTAAACCCTGCAACCAGGGTAGTAGCCGAAACCAAGAAGTATGACACCGCCATCCTACTCTGTACTTTCGGAAGCACTTATAATGAGTCATTGGACGTTTACAACGAAATCATCGCCGACTTCCGGAAGCAGTTCCCTCAAACAGACATCTATATGTCTTTCACCTCACGTACCTGCATCGGCCGTGCAGAGGCTTCTACCGGCGAAGCGCGCTACAAACTGGACCAATGGCTGAAAGCCATCGGCGATGCAGGATATACACGCGTAGCCGTACAGTCGCTTCACGTCATTCCCGGCGAGGAATACCTCTCTCTAATGAATACCGATATCAAGAAAAACTTTATGATTGACTGGTATCCGCACATCGACGTGCTGAAAGGCGCCAACCTGCTCTCTACCGATGATGATACGGACGAAGTGGCACAGGTGCTTTACAACCACTACAAAGACAAACTGGCCGAAAAGAAGAACATCGTTCTCCTGATGGGACACGGTAACCCTGATGTGAACTACAATGCCAACACCAAATACTCCGAAGTCCAAACCGCCTTGCATACTCTTGCCACAAACAAAAATATCTTCGTAGGTACTGTAGACTATGGAGAAATGCTTTTCTGGCCAAAAGAAGAGGAAGAGAAAGCTGCAGATCGCATCCCGGTAGTACCTGCCGCCCAAATGATAGCCAACTATCCCGGCTGCATCTATTCGCAAGTGATGAAGTACTGCCAGGACAATAACCTGGAGCCAAATGAAGTAAACGTACACCTCGCTCCTTTCATGTCCATCGCCGGCGACCATGCCCACAACGACCTATGGGGCATCGAAGCGATAGCCGAAAACAAAGGCTTGGATAAAGTGGAACTCAATACCAACGAGTACAGTTGGCGCGAACGTCTGGAGAAAGCAGGTTTCAAGGTAGACAGAACATTTGAAGCCCATCCCGTAGGCCAAGCCGATGCCGATCACGGTATCAAAGACGGCTGCGGTATCAAGGCTCTGGGCAGCTATCCCGAAATCCGCACAATCTGGGTGAATCACCTGAAAGAGCAATGGGATGCCGATGCCTGGGAAAACGGTGAAGGGTATCAGCCGGAAGCATAACATTTGTCCTCCATTTTCTTAATTCAATAAGGGAAAAAAGGAGAGGAAAGGCTGAGACAGAAAAAATATGCGGGTATTTCTCATTTTCAGGAAAATGTCGCATATTACACTAACAATCAAAGAATTAAATTAAAGACATAAAGAACACCCAAACATTTTAAGGTTCATTTTAGGGGTCACTTCCTTATTGGCCCCTAAAATGAACCTTTCACCTAAAGACAGTCAGGTAAAAATAACCGACAACCCCCTTTTGTTATCCGTCTTATAAGTTGAAAATATTCATCCCATGAGACCGGGAAAATCGTTCCGAGAGATGAAAAAATCCATCCCGCAAAACAAAGCAAATCCGTAATGCAAAGCAAATCACTCCGTAAGACCGGTTGCATTATCCCGCCCTTTCCTTTATCAATTAAAAATAAACCGCTATATTTGTCACCGCTTAGGTGATACACTCCGTTGTTCCAACGAGTTGTATAAAAGGGAATCCGGTGCGAAACCGGAACAGTGCCCGCTACTGTAAAGCCACTTTGCTCCGCCTGCTTGTTGCAGCAACGGAGCATACGGAAAACATTCTTCAAAACAATACCACTGTCTTACAGACGGCTGTTGGTGAGAGCAAACATCAGTTTGAGCCATCGCAGACCGGGGACGGGAAGGTGTCGTTTTCCGTAGGGCTGAGTCAGGAAACCTGCCTGGGCAATTACACAGTCAACGCCTTCCCGGGGTCAGGAAGACAAGTATTAATCTTACATTTTTCAATAAATGAAAACCAACTATTTATTGGCAGCCATACTGTGCTGCCTGACACCCCTGCTCCATGCCCAAACCGCATTGAGCGGAAAGGTGGTGAGTGCCGACACGAACGAGCCTCTTGCAGGGGTAAATATCCGCGTAGACAACAGTCTGACGGGATGCACCACCAACGGAAAAGGAGAATTTACCATCGACAATCTGCCCGACGGACAACACACGCTGCGCTTCTCCTACATCGGCTTCACCCCCAAAAAATACACCGCGGACGGACAAGAAGAAAACATCCTTGTAAAGCTGGAGGAGAGTTACAGCAACCTCAGCCAGGTGGTAGTGACCGGAACCGGTACGCACCGCCGCATGACAGACAGCCCCGTTCCTGTATCCGTAATCACAGCCAAAGAAATAGGCAGCGCCAACGTATCTACGCTGGAAGAAGCGCTGGTGAAACTGACGCCCAATATCTCTTCCTACACCAACGGCATGGGCACTACCATGAGCCTGAACGGCATCAACGAGGACTACATACTGATATTGGAAAACGGCAGACGTCTGGCTGGTGAAGACCGCTACACGCGCATCAACGTGGCCAACATCAAGCGCATCGAGATACTGAACGGCGCGGCATCCGCCCTATACGGAAGCGATGCCATAGGCGGTGTTATCAACATCATCACGGACGATGCCCGGAACACCGTGAACGTATCCAGCTATACTCACTACTCCGGTGAGGGACGACTGACGGAGAGCGTCAATGCCGATGTCAATGCAGGCAAGTTCGCCTCTTATACTTCCTACCAGCGCCGTCAGGCAGGAAGCTGGCAGAACAACAACATTGACGAGAACGGCTACGAAACGGGACGCCCTACTTCCGTAGGCTTCTACTCCAACACCGTAAACCAGCGTTTCGTGTTCAATGCCACAGACAAACTATCGTTCTACGCGCGCGGTACTTATTATGATAACAAAACCCGCCGTCCGCAGGACGCCACCTACTATGCCAAAAGTAAAGGCCAGTTCGTGCAGAAAGACGCCTATACCTACAATCTGAAACACGAGACCTATACCTATGGCGCCGGCATGAAGTACATGATAAACCGTTCGGCTTACATCGATGCAGAGTTCTACTCGGACAATTACTCGTCTGACTATATGTACTTCAAGAAGTCGGGCAACTATCTGCCGGGCGACCGGGTGACCCGCAAACAAGTGCGATACTACAACGGAAACATCAAGGGTATTTTCCGCCTGGGCAGCCGCAACAAACTGTCTGCCGGCGTAGAATACGTAAACGAGGGGCTGGAGAGCGAATCGGACAACATCGACTCCCGCCACATGTACACCCTCGCTTTCTATGCGCAGGATGAAATAAAACTGCCCCTGAACCTGCAAGCCGTACTGGGCATACGCTACATCTACAACGAGAACTTCAAGAATTATGCCACTCCCAACGTATCGCTGATGTACAAGCTCGGCGGACTGAACCTGCGCGCCGCCTATGCGGCAGGCTTCCGTACGCCTACCCTGTCGCAACTCTACGCCACCGACGAGTCCAAGACCAGCAACCGCTACACCACGGGCAACGTCGGTTTAAAACCAGAAAAGAACAACTTCTACTCGCTGAATGCGGAGTACAACTACCGCCGGCTCTCCGTGTCCGTCACCGGGTTCATCAACGACATCCGCGACATGATAAACTACCGCACCCTCTCCGATCAGGAGATACACGACATGGGACTGGACGACAAGCACGCCACCTTCGACGAGATACGCCAGCGCGACAACGTGGACAAAGCCAAGACCAAAGGCCTCAGTCTGAATGCGAGCCTGAATCTGGGTGCAGGCTTCAGGGCAGGCGGCGGATACACGTATATGAACACCGAAGCCAAGCAGTTGCAAGCCGACGGCAGTTACAAAGTGTCTCCCATAGACAAAAGCATCAGACACATGGGAAACATCAACGGCCAGTGGGAACATACCTGGAGCTTCTACCGCCTGAACGTAAACGTACATGGACACCTGCAAGGCGAACGCTACTCACAAACATACGGCTACGCCCCCAAATTCCAGCAATGGGATTTGAATACCCGCCACACCTTCAATCTGCAATCCGTGGTTCTGGAACCGGGCGTAGGTATCGAGAATATCTTCAACAAGAAAGATGACCGCCCCTGGAACAATAACTTCTCCACGCTCAGCCCGGGACGCTCGGTATACGTAAGTTTGTCGGTACGGTTTAAGAAATAAAAAAACAGCAATCATTTTTACAAAACAGTAATTACTTTTATTTATGAAAACATCTCTCCTTTCCCTGCTCCTTGCCATTTCTCTCTTCTGCTCCGCTCACGAAGGGGGAAACTTCGTGTCGAGCGATATGCTTGCAAGCATGAAACCTGGCGAAAAGGCCGCATTGCTTATGGTACACTTCGGCACGACGCACGATGATACACGTACGCAGACGATTGATGCTATCAATGCCCAAGCACGCAAGACTTTTCCCGACCTGGAGTTTCGCGAAGCCTATACTTCGCGCATCATCATACGCCGCCTCAAGACACGCGGCGTTGTCAAAAATACCCCGCTGGATGCGCTACTCCAACTGCGTGGAGAGGGCTACACACACATTATTGTGCAAAGTACCAATATCATTGACGGTGTGGAAATGGAGTCGCTCCGCCGTGATGTGGAAAGCGTACTGCCTTTCTTCAAGGAGATACGCGTAGGCACTCCCCTACTCTATTCGGTGGAAGATGCGGAAAAAGTAACTGATATTTTAGGACAACGCCTCAATGCTTCGGTGCAGCAGAGTGCAAAGAAAAAGGGTAAAGAACACTTCGTATTGGTAGGGCATGGCACTTATACGCCCGGTACTGCTACATACAGTCAGATGGACTATATGCTGAAAGTAGCCGGATTCGGTAACTTCCATGTGGGGACCATCGAAGGCTATCCCACCTTTGAAACCATGTTGGCACAACTGAAAGCGGCCAAAGCAAAGAGTGTGACACTCGTTCCTTTTATGTTTGTAGCCGGCGACCACGCCAAAAACGATATTGCCGGAGAATGGCGGGAGATGCTTGAAAAAGAAGGTTATACCGTTCATGTGCGCATGGAAGGTTTAGGGCAAATCCCTGAAATACAAAAGATATTCGTAGACCATATCCGCTTCGGACTGAAGCACCGCACACAGGGCATCATGGAAAAGAAAGCGGTATATGCGGCAGGGGAAAAAAACGAGTGAGAAAGTCACCTTTTCATGCCATAATGTGATAAATAGAATGTATCTTTGTGAACTGCAGGCGTAACACTTACCATGCTCTGCAGAACAGACAGCAATAAGTCAGATAGCAAATGAAACAACCCAAAATAATCATCGCCGGCATCGGTCCGGGCAATAAGCAAGACATAACACCCGCTGTTGTTGCCGCTTTACAGGAAGCGGATGCAGTGGTGGGCTATAAATACTATTTCCGCTTTGTCACTCCGTACCTGCGCCCCGATACGGAATGTATAGATACAGGAATGAAACGCGAACGTATCCGCGCCGAGCAAGCTTTCGAGCTGGCGGAGCAGGGAAAAACGGTGTGCGTCATCAGTTCGGGCGATGCAGGGATTTACGGTATGACGCCGCTTGTGTATGAAATGAAGCGGGAACGGAACAGTAACGCAGAGATTATTTCCCTGCCCGGTATCAGCGCATTCCAGAAAGCGGCTTCCCTGCTGGGAGCTCCTGTGGGACATGACTTCTGCGTTATCTCCCTCTCAGACCTGATGACCCCGTGGGAACGCATCGAGAAACGTATCATTGCCGCTGCCGCAGCCGATTTCGTGACAGCCGTCTACAATCCCAAAAGTGAAGGCCGCTATTGGCAACTTTACCGGCTGAAAGAGTTATTCCTGCAAGAAGGACGTTCACCACAGACCCCCGTAGGCTATGTACGCCAGGCAGGGCGTCCCGAACAGGAAGTGCACATAACGACGCTGGAAGCGTTCGACCCCGAAAAGACGGATATGTTTACCGTAGTACTGATAGGCAACTCGCAATCGTACGAATGGAACGGTACGATGATTACTCCTCGGGGATATTACCGGGAGGAGGTTGCGACCGGGAATACCCAGTATGGAGCTAGTAAAGGGCAGGACATCATGATACGGAGCTTCCGTACCATCGAGAAAGAACTCAGGAACCGGGACATTCCCCTCGACCATAAATGGGCGTTGCTACACGCCATCCACACCACCGCAGATTTTGAAATGGAAAAGCTGTTGCACACAGACGAAAAAGCAGTGGAAACACTATATCAAGGTATCATCGGGAAACGCATACGGACCATCGTTACCGACGTGACAATGGCTGCCAGCGGCATTCGTAAAGGAGCTTTGGAACGTTTGGGCGTAAAGGTGAAATGCTATCTCGGCGATCCCCGTACCGCAGCAATGGCAACGGAGAAAGGCATCACCCGCACACAAGCGGGCACACGCCTTGCCGTTGAAGACCATCCAGACGCCCTTTTTGTATTCGGCAATGCTCCGACAGCATTAATGGAACTATGCGATCTTATACGCAAAGGAAAAGCGCATCCGGCTGGGATTATTGCCGCTCCGGTGGGCTTCGTACACGTACAGGAGTCCAAGCACATGACAAAGCCTTTCACCGCCATCCCTAAAATAATTGTAGAAGGACGCAAAGGCGGAAGCAACCTTGCTGCAACATTAGTAAACGCCGTTTTGTGCTACAATGATGCGGAACAGTTACGACCGGGACGAGACGTGTGAAACAACGATTAAGAATTAACGATTAGTGGTAAGCGAATGGTTATACAACGAAAATTTATCATTATAGGAACGGACGATAACCGGACGCCTTTCTTTCCGCCAGAAGTATTGGAACACATACGGCACGGGAAAGTATTTTCGGGAGGAGTGCGACACAAAGAGATTGTCGGAAACTTGTTGCCGGATGATGCGGAATGGATTTCCATTACCGTACCATTGGACAACGTATTCTCACAATATGAGAAAGTGTTCAGCAGTAACGGATACGGACAAACGGATGCCGTCCCCCGGCAAATTATCGTTTTCGCTTCGGGCGACCCGCTGTTCTTCGGCTTTGCCAATACGGTAAAACGGAAATTACCGGATGCTGAAATCAAGCTATACCCCTCTTTCAATTCTCTCCAAACATTAGCACACCGCCTCGTAATGCCTTATGACGATATGCGAACCGTTTCGCTGACGGGACGTCCCTGGCATGAATTCGACCGCGCCCTGATTGAACGCGCTCCCAAGATAGGCATCCTTACCGACCGGGAACATACGCCCGCCACAATCGCAGCCCGCATGCTGGAATATGGATACGACCGTTACACCATGTATGTAGGCGAGCATCTTGGCAACCCCGAAAAAGAACGCATCCGCCACATGACATTACAGGAAGCAACGCAAGGCGGATTCGAGCATCCCAACAATCTGTTGCTTTGCGCCACCTCTTTTCCCGAAGCCCGCCCTTTTGGTATCCCCGACGAACAATTCGCACATTTGGACGGACGTACCCGTATGATAACCAAAGCACCTATCCGCCTGCTTACGTTACAAGCGCTGGAACTGAACCGCCGCCGTGTATTCTGGGATATCGGTTTCTGCACCGGATCGGTTTCCATCGAAGCCCGGCTGCAATTCCCTCACCTCACGGTCGTTTCCTTTGAGGTACGTGCCAAGGGCGAAGAACTGATGAATATCAACAGCCGCCGCTTCGGTACGCCGGGCATTACGGCAATCACAGGCGATTTCCTGCAAACGGCGACCGATACTCTCCCCCGTCCCGATGCCGTTTTCATAGGCGGGCACGGCGGACATCTGCCGGAAATGCTGATGAAGATAAAGGAAGTGTTACAGCCCGGCGGTTGTATCGTCTTTAACTCCGTATCGGCAGACAGTAAAAAAGCATTCATGGAAGGAGCCGGAGCCGCCGGGCTGATACTGCATCCGTCAGCACGCATCGCACTGAATGATTATAACCCTATTGAAATCATGAAAGCAACACTTTCATAAAATAACAAGACAAGCTATATTCATTATAAAAACAAATAACCTGTATGAAAACAGAAACATCCCACATAAAGACGGCCATCATGCTCGTTTCGGAAACCGGAATGGCTTCCGCCCGGCTGTTGCTCAAAGAATTTCCCGAAGCGGAGATTTTCACTCCCCGCTATGAAAGCGGATGTACGCACATCGAATCGACCGGCAGTTTCACTGTCAAGAATTTCAATCGTTACGACGCGTTTATCTTTATCGGAGCCTTAGGCATCTGCGTACGTTCCATCGCCCCTTGCGTGAAGGACAAGTACACAGACCCTGCCGTAATTTGCGTGGACAGCATAGGTAAACATGCCATTTCCGTCCTTTCCGGACATATCGGCGGAGCCAACGAACTGACCGAGACAGTGGCCGGTGCATTGGGAGCCGAACCCGTGATAACCACTCAAAGCGACCTTACCGGACTGTGGGCATTGGACAAACTGCCCCAACGCTTCGGCTGGTCTCCGACCATCTGTGTGAGCCCTTCCACCCACCTGCTGGCAGGGCTTACCCAAACTCCCGACGACCAGATGAAGGCGTGCATGAACGAGGCTATCAGCCTTTTTGTAACCGGACAGCCTACCGCATTGCTGTTGGAAATCCGCGACAAAGGAACCGACTGGATGGAAGCGAACCTTCCCCCTCATGTAGAGGTGTTCTATCAGATGAAAGACATCAAATTATCCCGCTTCAAGCTGGTACTGATTGTCTCTCCGCGAATACATTATATAAAGGACATACCGTCCATCTGCTATGTGCCGCGCGTGGTGCACGTCGGCATCGGACTTGCCCGGCAGGCAAGCCCCACGAGAAAAGTTGTGAAAGGCATTATAGAAAAGCTGGAAGAGTACAACATCTCCCCGCAATCCATCATAACCATATCTACGATTAACGTCAAGCGTGACGAACCGGTAGTGAAATCGCTCCAAAAGGAATACGAAGTCTTCTTCTATACGGCCGAGGAACTGGCGACAATGGACGTGCCCCACCCCAGCAAAACAGTGATGAAGCACATGGGTACGCCCAGTGTAAGCGAGGCAGCCGCATTGCTGTCCTCCGGAAATAGCCAACTGATAATGCCGAAATGCAAAGGCGAGAACTATACGGTAGCCGCCACCCTGGACATCTGCGCCCAGCGCCGGGGGCACATCGAGATTGTAGGTGCAGGTCCCGGCGACCCTGACCTTATCTCCGTGCGAGGACGGGCGATGCTGGAAAAGGCAGACCTCATCCTCTATGCAGGCAGCCTCGTGCCCCGCGAACTGACACTTTGCGCCAAACCGGGCGCAACAGTCCGCAGCTCCGCTTCCATGGATTTGGAAGAACAGTTTGCACTGATGAAAGAGTTCTACGACCAAGGAAAGTTCATCGTGCGCCTGCATACGGGTGACCCCTGCATCTATGGTGCGATACAGGAACAGATGAACTACTTCGACCGATACGGCATGAGTTATCATATCACTCCGGGCATATCTTCTTTCCAGGCAGCAGCGGCGGCTTTAAAGTCGCAGTTCACCATCCCGGAGAAAGTACAGAGCATCATACTGACCCGCGGCGAAGGACGGACACCCATGCCCGAACGGGAAAAACTACATCTCATGGCACGCTCGCAAAGCACCATGTGCATCTTCCTTAGCGCAAGCATTGCAGAACAAGTACAGGCGGAACTGCTGCAAGAGTATCCCGAAACAACTCCCGTAGCCGTATGCTATCACCTCACCTGGCCGGACGAACGCATCTTCCGGGGAGAGTTGAAAGACCTTGCACGGATAGTAAAAGAAAATAACCTGACCCTGACAACCATGATTGTCGTAGGCGAGGCTATCGGCAATCGCAAAGGACTGTCGCGACTGTATGCACACGAATTCAAACACTTATTCAGAAAATAAAAAATGATATTAGTATTAGGCGGTACAACCGAAGGACGCATAGCTGTCCAAACACTTGAGGAAGCTGGAAAGCCCTTCTATTATTCAACCAAGGGCAATGAACAAGAAGTTCCTCTGCATAACGGCATCCGCCTGCAAGGTGGCATGGATAAAGATAGTCTGGAGTCTTTCTGCCGTAAAGAGAACATCTCGCTGCTGATAGACGCAGCGCACCCTTTTGCCGAAGAGTTGCACAGGAACGTCAGTGAGACTGCTGACATACTTCAGATTCCGGTCATCCGTTATGAACGCATTTACCCCCGTATAGAGAATAATGAAGGCATTGTATGGTGCGACAATTATGAAGACGCTATCCGCCAAATTAAAAAGGAAGAAGTCTATATAATACTGGCACTGACAGGAGTAAACAGCATAAGCAAACTGAAAGCGCTATGGATGGAAAGCAGCCGTTGCTATTTCCGTATTCTCGACCGTGAAAGTTCGCGCGAATCAGCGAGAAACCAGGGATTCCCCGAAGAATATTTACGTTACTACCATACCGGAGAAGACGAACGCCTATTGATGCAGCAAATACGCCCCGAAGCTGTCATCCTCAAAGAGAGCGGTGCTTCCGGCGGATTTTCCGAAAAACTAAAAGCAGCTCAGGAACTGGGCATTCGCATCTTTGTAATAAAGCGCCCGCCGCTTCACCCCAACTTCTTGTCCGTAAACGGGAAATACGGCCTGCGTAGAACGGTAGAGCAATACTATCCCGGCTTCTACCCCCTGCGCAGCGGACTCACTACGGGAACATGCGCAGCAGCCGCAGCTGCGGCTGCGATATGGGATATATTCAACATTCAGGGAACTCCCCGTCCCCCGGAGTTTGCAGTAATCCTACCCAACGGAGAATTGATAGATGTTCCTGTAGAGCCGCAGCAGAGATATCCCCGCTCCAGTTCCATAAACAACAATTGGATAGTGGAGTCGGAAGCCAGCGTCATAAAAGACGCCGGAGATGACCCCGACATTACCAATGGAATGCGGATAAAGGCGGATATCATTCTTCCGATCGATATAGATGAAAACAACGATGAAACATCGCAAAAAGATTTTAATATCATCATTGCCGGCGGAGAAGGAATAGGCATCGTCACCATGCCGGGATTAGGATTGGAATTGGGAGCGCCTGCCATTAACCCCACGCCACGCAAGATGATAGAAGACAATGTAAGGATGTACCTCGACTACGTCGGCATGCCTAAAATGAGCGATCCCATTGTTGTGACCATCTCCGTACCCGGCGGAGAGGAAATAGCCAAGCGTACTTTCAATCCGCGTCTGGGCATAGAAGGGGGAATATCCATCATCGGTACATCAGGCATTGTGAAGCCGTTCTCCAGCGAAGCTTTTATAAGCTCCATCCGAAAGTCGATGGAAGTGGCATGCGCCACAGGCAGCCCGCGTGTAGTTATCAGCTCCGGAGCAAAGAGCGAACGGTACATCAAGGCTTATTATCCCGAACTGCCGGCACAGGCCTTTGTCCATTACGGCAACTTCATCGGCGAGACGCTGAAGATTGCCGATAAGCTGAAACTACCCCGTGTCACGCTGGGAGTAATGATAGGCAAAGCCGTGAAACTGGCGGAAGGTCACCTCGATACCCATAGCAAGAAAGTGACGATGAACAAGGAGTTCATTCAGGACATAGCGCACCGGACAGGATGCAACGAAGATGTATTGACCGCTATCCGGAATATGAATCTGGCACGGGAACTATGGGATATTATCCCTGCGGAAAAACTGGAGACATTCTCCAAACTGCTGACAGAGCATTGCAAACAATGCTGCGCTCCTCTGCTGCCCGATGGAGAACTTACGATTTTATTAATCAGCGAAGACGGAAAAATATATGTATGAAAAAGGCATTGATGATAATGTACATGGCGGTTGCCGCATCGACCGCACAGGCACAATCTCCTCTCTCCTTTTATGCAGAGGCGGGAATCGGAACTTCCCGCCTCTACGGAAAGCACTCTTGCTGTGATACGCGAATAGCCTGCAAAGCGGGAATAGGCGCGAAATACGCACTGAACAAGACCTGGGTCTTACAATCTGCTTTAGAGTTTGTATCCATAGGCGGCAAGGATGATATGGACTATGTGAAGAACGCCAAGATGAACGAGCTATACTTGCAGATACCTGTCAGAATAGCTGCAAGGTTGCCGTTGGGAAAAGATTACCATGCCTCGCTGAATGCCGGTCCGTACATTGCCTGCGGCGTGGGCGGAAAGACATCCGGCAGCATCCCGTATTATCACGACACCGGTTCTTCCGACGGGAACCGGCTTTTCAAAATAAATACTTTCGGCAACGTATTGGAGAATAATGCCGGAAACAGGCGGCTGGACGGCGGTATCATCGTGGGAATCGCATTTGAATACCGCAGGCTCATTATCGGTGCAGAGGCACAAGTGGGATTGGTAAAGATCAACCAGCAACTAAGGCAGGTAATAGACACGGAAGAATTCCATAATTACCTGCCACGAAACTTTGCTTCATTCTTCACCGTAGGATATAAGTTCCGATAAAGGAATGCTGCCCGTAGGGTTCGTGCCCGACACTTTCTTACTCAAAATGAGATTTCGTGGAGCTTCGCCAATAAATCCCCGATGCTGGTGAGACATATCGGTTCTTCACCGGGACGATGCAGGACAAAAGCGCCGCCGCCTTTCAAATCGCCCGTTTCGATGTAGGTTTCCGACTCCACGTTGCGGTTGGCAAGGATGCCGTTACGCTGCAATGCCTTACGCACCATGGCGTATCTCTGCCCATGCCCTGACAAACGTATCTGCGTGGTATATTCATTATCTACACGGAACAATCCAGTTTCCAAATCAAACACGATACCTTTACGGGCGAAAAAGCTGCTAAGGCTGCCGTTCAGAGCAAGGTCCTCGGGAGTACCGATGGTGACGCCGTTCGCCTTGTCCATGAGCCAGATTTTGTCGGCTATCTGCAAAGCCAGTTCGAGGTCGTGCGTAGAGAGGAAAATGGTCTTGTCCGTCTGGCGGCTGAGGTGGTGCAGCAGTTGCATCATTTCCACTTTGCTGGGAAAATCGAGAAAGGCCGTAGGTTCATCCAGATAAATCACGGGAGTTTCCTGGGCAAGCGCTTTAGCTATCATGACTTTCTGGCGCTCACCGTCACTTAACGTATGTACCATCCGATGCGAAAGGTGAGGAATACCTACCAGAGCAACGGCTCGCTCCACCACCTGCCTGTCCTCTTTGGTAAGCGTACCCCAAAAGCCCGTATAGGGACTGCGTCCCAATCCTATCAATTCCGTAACGGACATATTGCGGATGTCGCATTTCTCTGTCAGCACTACGCTGATAACGCGCGACAGTTGCTTGTCGGTATAGGACTCAATCTCCTTGCCTTGAATACGTATCTCTCCGCCCAGTTTGGGCTGGAAAGCGGACAGGGTGCGGAGCAGTGTGGACTTACCCACTCCGTTAGCACCCAGCAGGCAGGTCAGTTCGCCACTGT
>ENA-OYXL01000442-OYXL01000442.1-human-gut-metagenome-genome-assembly--contig:-NODE-442-length-16037-cov-8.871606_pt1 | contig 16037 bp, 23 predicted proteins | sample MGYA00244845_ERZ653422 | MGnify/ENA primary metagenome ERZ653422 (study PRJEB26926, sample SAMN06164903) | human gut metagenome | biome: ENVO:00009003; feature: ENVO:2100002; material: ENVO:00002003... | reverse complement strand
CTTCGGGGCAATTATACCAAACGGATTTATAAAATCATTTGCAGCCAACGAGATAAAAGAGAATATTACTACGCTATATCTCAATTTAGAAAAGACTTAGAAATACCAGAAAAGCACTCTAATAATGATATAGACCGGAAAATTTTAAGACCTGCACAAGAGAGAATAAAAGAAAGTGGTTCTGATGTTTGGTTTGATTACGAATTGATTTGCAAATACCCTATAAAGGGGCGTAAACCCAAAGCCGACACAATCATATTTACCATTAATACGCTGCATCCACGTGAAGCGGGTGGAGAACAATTCGAGCAATACTCTTTTGTTTATCGATGGGTCTCTAATGCCATGAATAACCCTACCGATGACAAAGCGCAAAAAGCCGTGGATAAGATCAGCGATTTAGGGCGATTAAAAGAGGTTTACGAAAGATGTTGTTATTATGATGATAGAGTGTGCAGTGGGGTACAATCAAGGATACACGCCCAAAATGCACTATTAAAAATGTTACGTGAAGAATTTAAAATCAAATGATATAGTTTGAAAACTGATTTATTTCGCTATAATTGCAATAAATCGCAATAAAAAGCGCAATAAATTGCAATAACCAAACATATAACTACCTTTGTAACAACATATAGCACTTTATAGCAATGGAAAAAGGACAGGAAAGCAAGCAAAAGAGGAAAACACCGCTTACCACCATAGCGATAAGCCAAGAGTACGCCCAAAAATTAGACGAGTATTTAAACGGTACGGGTATAACTCGCAAAGAATTTGTCGAGTTATCCGTTGATTACTTCCAAAGAACCGGGTTCGATCTCCGGGGCGAAGCGTTTGACCTCTCCCCATTGGAGAAGGTTACCGGGCGGTTGGAACAATCCGCAAAGATCATGGAACAAGCGAATGAAGGAACGGAAGCGGTGCGGCAGCTTCTCCAAGCTGTCAAGGAACAGACTGCAATACAAAAACAACTCCCTGCGCCGGATCTATTGCAAAAAGCGACCAACAGAGTAGCCGAACTGGAACACCTTATAGGGAAATACCAAGAAAAACTTGATTCCCTTAGCGAAGATAAAACAATGATTATAAGAGAGAGAGTAGAATGGGAACGGAAATATTATGAACGGGATAAACAAAACTATGCCCTTTTAGAAACACTTAAAAAGCAAGGCGAACTCTTGGAAAAAGCGAAAACAGAGTTAAGACACTGTAAAGGCTTTTTCTCGTCTGCAAACGAGGATGTTCTAAAAGAACTTGGTATTTCATAAACACTGAATTTTAAGATAATAGGGCAAAAAAATAAAAGGTTCATAACCCCTTTTAGCCAACAAGATTGTTATCTTTGCGTAGGGTAAACAAAAAATAAGCTTATGAAAACTGCTATGGAAAAAAAAACCGGCTTAATGAGACTGATCGGTTATCTCTCTTTTGTCGTTGTTTTGTTGTATGGGATTACGCTATTTGCGGTTTCTTGTGACAATGATGAAGATCCTCCTCTTCCTCCCGCAGTGGAAAAAGTAGTGCTGGCATTTGGTGTGGATCAGGGTGAAGGTCAGCTTTCGGCTAAACCGGAGTTGGAAAATACGGCTGCGGAAAAGATAGGAGAATTGATCTCTCCGGCTGAAATAGCGAAAGGCACAACGGTGCATTTTCGTGCTACCCATTCCAAATCATGGACAATCATGTATTGGAAAGTCAATGGCGTCATTATTCGTTCTGTGGAGCCGGAGCAGACTTTCGTCATCGATGAGCATAAGGAGGTTCGGGTTGCTTTCAAGCCTTACAAGTCACCGGAACCGGAGGGGCTGTAAAACAAACTGTGTCAGCAAAGCAATAAAATATTAATTTTGCTGACACAGTTTAATTGAATTCTCTTTTTGCTGTTCTTTTGCTTTATTTCAGGACTTCGCCCTTCTCGTTGAAGAACACTTCGCTGTCCGTGCCTTCTGCATCGGTAAATGTCACCTTGTAGGTCTTTGTGCCTTCCTCGCTTTCCTCAACTGCGGCTTCCTTGATTGTCAGGTCTGCGAAATCCTTCTTGATCGTTTCCTGAACCGCCTGCGGCAGATCCTTTACCTCGATTGGCTTATAATCGTTCACCATTACCACAATCTCAACATCCGATACCATGTTGCCGGCGAATGCCACTGAACTACCCAATCCCATAACAAGTGCTACTGCAAATAATACCTTTTTCATAATCCAATCTATTTAAATATTAAACATATAGTTCCTGAAAGACAAAGAACAAACATTGTGCCAAAAAAATAAACAAGTCATATATACCTGATAATCAAAAGCATACAAAAACACATATATTTATTGAAGAACTGTTATCTGTGTATCGTTTCCACAAAATGTGGAAACGATACACAGACTTTCTACAATTGCCTCCGGCGGGGTTTTCGCCGGGGGGCTTCTTGCATTTGCATATCTATCAAAAAGAAAGCAATATCGGAGCGTTACACCATAAAAACAGCTAGCCGGTTATTACAAAATGATATTGCGTGTCCGGCTGATCGGGGCGGGTCTCCCATCATGCGGACAAATCCCGGTAACAAAATGACAAAGCGGACATCCCGCCAAAGAACAACATTTTTTTTCTTTTTTCCTAAACACCTGCCAGCGAAGCACAGAGTATTTGTCAAGGGCGAAGGGTAAAAAATACCGCACGAGCGAAGCGAGCACAGGAGATTTTTTACCCGGAGAGTGAAACGCCCCTTTACAAATGCGGCGTGCGTAGCTACCTTCGTGCCGGAAAATAGAAAAAATCACGCTACGACTGCCCCAAAATCCCTTTTATATCCTCTTTCACCCGGTTATAATATTCCATGATGTCCGCACCCGAAACGAAGCTGTCCGGCTGCTGCCCCACCGATTGCCTGTACTGTCCGTCCACCTGCCTAAAATGCATTGTCAAGAGCCGGGAACTTGAAATCGTACACGATCCCGGCAAATCCCTTGCGGATGAACTCAAGGAGCAAGGGCACTGCGACACTCTCGGACTTTCCCGATCCTGCCGCCCCTGCGATGAATATGCCCCGAAAAGGATTGCCGACAACAACCGGGTTTTCATGCGTGGGTATCGAAACCACCCATTCCCCAGCCGGACGGGACGTTTCCGGCTTCTTTTTCCGAAAGTAACCTTTCGGGACGATGCGCCAAAGGACAAAACAGCACAACAGCACGAGGAACACGAGCAGCCAAATGTAAGCGAACCCGGCGATCTGCCCGGCTTCCACCATGCGCCACGCCTCCGGAAAGCCGGGATTAAGCACCGCAATGACTTTCACCATGAACACAGCCCACACCACCAGCAAGGCGGTAAGGCAACCTTTCCTTTTCTTTTTCGCCAACTCTCCCCTTTTCATAAGCCCATGCCTCCCATACCCTTTACGATCTTCCTCGTCACTTTCTTGCCTATCTCCTTGCTCGCTTCCCTCGCAGCTTCATGCTGTACCGCCTTTATAGCCTGCTGCCGTATCTCTGCCGTAGTTCCGTTCTTGATTGCGTTCAGATACTCGAAGCTCTCCTTTATTTCCCTGTTGTAGTTCATACGCACATCAAAACACCGCTCGCACTTCCGGAAAAAATCCGTCCGGTCAAAACCGCCCCTTACAGCCCCTTTCGCCGTTCCCCTGTGGTTGGTCTTAGGGCTTAGTTTGAGCTTGTTCGCCCGGTCTTTCCGGCTCACGATGATATGTGCGTGCATATCGTTCAGCCTTTCTCCCGTCCGGGTATAGTGGATCTTTGCGTAATACTCGATATTGTCCGCTTGCAACCCCTTGTTGAAGTTCTCCGCATAAGCCGGGATGATGTCCTTACGGATATACTCCTTCATCGCTCGTGCCTGCTCCTCCGGGCTGGCTCCCATTGCTGCGAGCTCCTTCTCTGACGGGCTGACGGTGATAACAAAAAACTTTGCGTCCGTCTTGTGGAGCTGCGCCCGGTTATGGTCTATCTTGTAGGTGACCTCTTTAGGGCTGACGAAATCCCGGTACTGGTTGAAGAACGGCTCCGCCTGTTGCCCCTGCCGGATGCGCTCAAGATCTTCATGCTGCAAGTAAGTGACCACCCCGGTACAACTCCCGGTATTGGCATACGTGCCACCCCCTCCCCCTTGTATCTTCACGTTCATAGGCTCTTATCCCTGCTCCTTGTACAGTGTCGCAATGTCGTTGAAAAAACCGCTTTTCTCCTTTGCGTCAACGAGCTTGCCAAGATACATGAACGCTTTCCGTTCCTGCTCGGTGGCTCTGCCCAAAAGCTGGAGTATGTCGCTGCGCAAGTTCCTCGCATCGTAGTTCTGCCGTTGCTGCTGGTCGGAAACGGCTTTCTGCAAGTCCCGCACCTGTCCGGCGGTTGCCAGCTTGTCGAGCACCCTCTCGATACGGGCTTCGGTGGTGCTGATCGCTGCGCAAGCCGGGCGCAAGATGTCCTGTTCCTGCTTCCTGATGAACGCTATCACCTGATCGCAACGCTTGATAAGCTTCTGCATCTCCTTTGCCGGGCTTTCATGTTGCACCGGGTTAATTCCGTATTTCTCGAAATACTCCAACGCACAGGAAAGGAACTCTTTCTTTGAAACATCGTTAGACTTTGCCAGCCTGTCAAGTGTGGCAAAGGTCTTTTGATCTATTGTTACGGTGGTCTGCTTCTGCATAGGCTTCAATTTTAAGTGTTGGTTTACCTATTTTTCCGGTACAATATACTGAATTGTAGCCAATTACAAAAATATGGTTTACCAAAAGTAAACCAACGGTAAACTAATAAAAATTAATCATCTGAAAATCAGATATATAAAAATTCAGCATTGGACTAAGTCCAATGACTGCTTGCTCACTTCGTTCACAGGCAAAACCTGCCGATAATAGCTAAAATAATTGCAATATATAAAATTATCATTCTGTAATACAGAAGATTAGTTTTTATATCAATTAGTAAATCATTGGCTAAGCTATCATTAAACGGCTGATTTTCAGCCGTAACCCCGTAGGACAAGAGGAAAAACGGTACAAAGTGCCGTTTCCTCTTGCTGTTCTTTCGGCTGCTTTGCATCCGGCGAACACCCTCCCCTGCGGTACGGCAAAAGGGTACTTTTGCATCGTACAAGGGGGACGGGGAGAACCGGGCAAAGCAGCCGAAAGAACCTATTCCACAAACAGACCGGGCGAACCCTCAATAACTGGGGAACACACACAGAACACGCCCGGAAAAATTGGAGTGTACACTCCAAAATACACCAAACAAGCAATTATCTACAAAAAAATGCGTCCAAATTGGTAACCAATCGTTTTTTTTATTACCTTTGTACACGAACCATAAAAACAGAAGATTATGATAGTAATTAGTACAAGAGATTTCAGAGCCAACCAAACCAAGTTTTTGGATATGGTGAATAATGGCGAGGACATCGTTTTAAAGTCAAGGGAAAAGGGCAGTTTCAAACTTGTCCCTGTCAAAGAAGAAGATACCATTATCGACAAACGGGACATAATAGCGGAACTCAAGGGAGCCTTACAACAGGTCAAAGATCACATGGACGGAAAAATACAACTCAAATCGGCAGAAGCCTTGTTAGATGAGCTTAGAGTTTGTTCCCTCTGATTATTTCGCAACGGAACTAAAAAGGCTGGCGAAGCGTTACAGGGGGCTTGCCGATGATTACGAAGCCTTCTTAGACAGTCTGAAAGAAAACCCATTGCAGGGGACGGAAATAGCTCCAAAGATCCGCAAGATCCGGATGCCCATTACCGCCAAAGGACGGGGCAAGTCGGGCGGTGCTCGTATTATCACATATAACGCCCTTGTTGCAGAACAAGAGGGGAAAATATACCTGTTACTGATCTACGACAAGGCGGACGCATCCAACATTAAAATGAACGTTGTAAAAGAAATCATCAAAGATTTAGGACTATGAAATCATCGGAGTTTATAAATTGGGACAACCTAAAGAATATCCCATTTGCAGAGTGCCAAGTAGTAGAGGACAAAGAAAACAAAGATATAGACATCTATTACCGGGGCGAAATGGTGTTCACCGATTACGATCATGTAGGACACTATTTGCGGAACGCTATTGCCTTGTTTCAGACTATAAGGCGAAAAAATGCCGATTGGGTAAACCTTGCCAATCTTTGGTTGCTCCGGAATTGCATCCGGGAAAACTATAATCATGGAATAGGTATTGAAGATATGATTTTCGGCAATGATGTTGATACATTGCAGCCCATGACAAAACAACGGTTGTTTGCTGCCGCCAAAGAAATACAGAGAAGAGATAAATATGTAACACTATAAAACAACATATTACAAATTTTAACGCGCCGGAAAATCTGCCCTAAACCGCTGCGCTCGGCTGTTTTCTCCTTGTTCTCTTTTCCCTATTGTTTCATCTGCATGAAGTTTTAGTAATTTGTACGCTTTTCCCTTCAAATTACCTAAAATCTCCTTTCTTGTTAGAAATGTCTTTGAAGAATTCTTGTAAGAAAGTCATTTTTCAAGTGTAATAAATTGACATACAATGTAATATAAGTTCAAAAACAGGACAAAAGCCGACCAAATTACTAAAATTGCGCTACAAAAGCCGACCAAATTACTAAAATAACAAACACAAAAGCCGACCAAATTACTAAAACCGACAACCTTTTACGACTTTAGTTTTTATTAGTCGGTTTTTATGCTTATATTTGCTTCGTAACCTAAAAAATCAAGCGTATGGCAAAGAAAGAAATCATAGCATTTGATCCACCCATCGAAGAAGAAATTATGTTGATACAGCCTAATAACGTGACTTTCGGGCAGTATAACGTATCAGAGTGGCAAGAAAACCTCTTAACCCTTATCGGTGATAAAATACAAAAGCACATGACAAGAGAAGAAGAACTTCCACGAGATTTGTTTAATCAACCTTATGTAGTTATCATGTGCGATGAAGCGGGAGGGAAGAACAATAAAAATAAAGTGCTAAAAGAAGCTATTGATATGCTTAATAAAAGATTCTCTTTCCGTTGGCTTCATCCCAAAATTAAAAAAGAGATAGAAACGACAGGCGGTTCTGTCATTACCAACATACACAATATAAAAGGAACTAACCAAATCATGGTAAATCTTAATCCTTGGGCTATCCCTTTTCTGATTTATTATGGTGTCGGTGTCGGTGGTACTCGATACTCAAAAGGTCTTGCGCTTGGGCTTCGGGGCAATTATACCAAACGGATTTATAAAATCATTTGCAGCCAACGAGATAGAAGAGAATATTATTACTCTATAAACCAATTTAGAAAGGATTTAGAGATTCCCGAAGTTTATTCAAATTCTCAAATAGCCCAAAAAATTTTAGTTCCTGCACAAGAGCGTATCAAAGAAAGCGGTTCTGATGTCTGGTTTGATTACGAATTGATTTGCAAACACCCTATAAAGGGGCGTAAACCCAAAGCCGACACAATCGTATTTACCATTAATACGCTGCATCCACGTGAAGCGGGAGGAGAACAGTTTGAACAATACTCTTTTGTTTATCGCTGGGTATCTAATGCCATGAACAACCCAACGGATGACAGAGCACAAAAAGCCGTAGATAAAATCAGTGATTTAGGACGGTTAAAAGAGGTTTACGAAAGATGTTGTTATTACGATGATAGGGTATGTAGTGGGGCACAATCAAGAATACACGCCCAAAATGCACTTTTAAAAATGTTACGTGAAGAATTCAAAATCAAATAAGCAAGAATATGGAAGAACTAAAAGTTAAGGTTGTAGAAGTTTCACAGGAAAAGGAACAACCACAAGGTAACGATTATATGCGTGTTACCGTTGAAATTGATGGGCGAAAAATAGCTGTATGGACTACTGAAAGCAACATCAAGGCTTTACGCTTTGATCTTGACAGGAAGAGATAAATATATTTTTTGTAGATTTTGTAGAAAGCTAAATATATTCTTTATATTTTTGCATGTAATAAATTAATAAATAAGCATATGAGCGATATACAAACAAGCACTATCAGAGTGCCTAAAAACGTGCTTGAAGATATAAAAATATATTGCCGTAAAGCGGGACAACCTGTTGGGGAATGGGTGGAAAAGGCTTGGCGTTTCTTGCAAAAGAACGATTTCGATATTTACGATACTGAAGCAACCCCCTTTCTACCTGTTCCGGCTGAAGTAGAAAGAGAGCGTAGCCAAGTGGATGTGCTTTGCAAGCTGATGAGCGAATTTATAATCTCGCAGAAACAGGCACAACTCTCTGCGCCGGAACTGATCGCCCATGCTGCCGAAGAAAAAGCAAAGGCAGAAGCCAAAAACGAAGAACAAGAAAAGGAGATTGCCCGGCTGCGCTCCGAGAACTCCGCTCTGCAGGAGTACAAGGAAAAAGCGCACCGGGAACTGTGCCGGATACGTGACGAGCAAAAGACTTTCGGAAAAATACACATAAATACTGAATTCTAGGAGATAAAAGTAACATATATCATTGAAATATATTAGTTTTGCACCAAGATCGGGTTCATCCCGTTCCAAGACATATTAGATTTTTTTAGAAGCGTTATGCTTATCTTGTAGTTTGAAAACCTGAGAAATTTTCAAGAGAATGTACATGGAAAGCATAGTGGTTCTCACGCTATAGCGTGGGCTGCTATACCCATATCTGTACATTCAGGTTTTTCTCAGGACCTTCAAACTAAGACGTGGCATACAGTTCCACGCTTCTTTTATTTCATAATCTCCCATGGAAACGGTGAGAAAATATAAATTTTATTCCATTATGAAAAAAAAATATTGTGTTATTTTTCTGTGTTTACTTAGCTTAGTCTTTTCTTCAGCTTGTAGCAATGATGATGATGACAATAAAGATAGTGGCATAAATAATGAAAATGTGTCATTGCTTTTGGGTACATGGGAAGAAGTAAAGCGAGAATCTTATAAAGACGGGGAAATTGTTCCTGATCATTGGTCAAAAGGGGTTAAATGGACGTTTAAAAGAGATAAAAGTCTATATCGCTATGTTCCTAATTTTCAGAGAAATATTTATTCGTTTATATCGAACTCACGTTAATTTAGCAATGTATAAAGCACATTTTCCTGCCATTATGTTTGCCGCTGTCCTCTGCCTGGGCAGTTGCAAGGACGAGGAGAAAGAATACCCTCTGAACGAGGACTTTACCGCCTTCGTTGTGAAAGGCGAAAGCGGACAGGAACTGACGGGAGTTCGGCGGAATGCCAACGGGCAGACGGTATTGGAGCCTGACAATTACCTGTCTGTGAGTGCCGACAGTTGCATCATCGTAGGCCGGAAAGGGGAGTTCGGTTTTGATGTGCGCCGCACCGATGGCACCGAGGTAGGCACGTTCGACACCTTTACCGGTTTCGCACGCGGATATTACATAGGCACCCGCTATCGCACCACTTGCTATTACTTCCCTCGCTACGACCTGTTGCTCTGTTCCGACCAGGTGGAGGCAGGCACACATGCCCTCCTTTTCGGGCACGGCTTCTACTGGGAAGTACGCTCTTACACCGGCGAACGCCTGTGGCAAGGCAGGGAAAAGCCGGACACCGACGAATGGAATCATTTTAAACACGATTGATATGGACAGGAAGACAATTTTTCGTAGAAGCGCAACGGCGATGAAGTGCATCGCTTTCTTCTGCCTGCTGCTGATGGCGGGTGCATGTGGCAAAGACGATCCGCTCACCGAACCAGACCCTACACCGACTCCCACCCCGACACCCGACCCGGATCCTGACAATGGCGAGGTTTCCTTTGTCATTGACAATGAAAACGGCAGCGGAACCGGAACAACCGATTCTCCGGCCGAAGTTGAAAAAGGTGAAACGCTTAATATGGTCATAAGCCAGAAAAGCAAATACACCGACTCTGACGGAAGCGTATTCGAGTGCGAACCAAAAGCTACGATAGAGCTTTTTGCCAAGCTTGATACGGTATATGTAAAAGACAAAAATCAATTAACCAGCGTACAAGAAAAACCGGAAGTAACCTCTTCTCAAAGCGGAACCAACCCGATTCGCAATGCAATTAACCAAAAGTTCCTGATTGGAGAGCAATATGTCAATTTCGATTTGGCATATGAAATCTACAACTATGTCAATAAGGCAGAAGAAACCATCGAAATGCCTTATATCAAAGTGAATCAGGCAAATTTTGGCAGTTCCAATGCAAACGAGGAAACCCCAGAAACAAAAGCCCGGTCGGAAACACTGCAGCCCGTTGTTACTCTGAAAGCCCTGCCGCAAACCAGAGCTACAGTCAGCGACACGGTTTTATACGAAGTCAATGTCCGGTTTAATCTGGATATTGAAAGTATGAATGCCAAGACGGAAAATAAGCAGACTCTTGCTTTTTCTGTTAATTATCTTGGCGCCGTGGTGACAACGACCGATGTGCCGGATCCGGAACCCGAACTTGTGAAAGTCGAGTATCGGACGGATTATATTTGGGAGGAAGCACATGACAATCTGCCATTGTTGTATTACGCTATCGTTTATCGTGACAGGCATTACCGCCATAGCGATGGTCGAGAAGAAATATTGACAGACAGATTTGTTGATAATGGGCATCCAATGGAAATAGTTCCAAGTCTTGTTGATGCAAAATCACAAAATTCTGCGTCTGAATCTGAAGGTGAATACGAATTAGATACAGGTGATATTATTTGTTTTCGAAAAGGTTCATTTGTAGGAGGACTAAATGACAGCATTTGTGTAGCAACAGGAATTGTTGAAGTTGATGATCCTGATAAATTTGTTTTGAGAGAGAGGTATCATTCTGACCCGGACGACGGAAAAAGTGCAGGTATGTGGGATTATTATCCAGTAAGCAAGCTGTATTCTAACGACTCATATTTATTTATCTCTCCTGATAAAAATTTAAGTGATCAGAAATATGAAACAACGGATGCGCAAAGCGGCTGGTATTTTTCAGGCTTTACTGATAAGGCCGATACTTCGTCTGGTCATTATAACGGAAGTGGAAGATATGTATATTGTATCTTTATGCACGTCCGCTGTTATGACCAATTCTTGGTTATTGACGGCAGGAGAATAGACTTTCTGCAATATCGTCCACAAAGAGAATTCAATACAGTGGTTGAGAATTTATCTAATGGTAAAAGATTTATTCGGGAAACACGTGTTAAATTCTTAGGACGTAATTTTTATGCTGCCTGTGTTATGGAGGTTCATAAAAAAGGTTCTTAAAGTTTCTACGCTAAATCTGAACAGCCATTACCCTTTATGGGTAATGGCTGTTTTTCTCAAAAATCATACTGTTAAATTAGATTTTTATATGTATGCACATTCACATTGAGATCCGTTAGGATATCTACAGTCCGAATTATCACATTCGCATTTTGCGCAATTTGGATTACCAGGATCTCTTATTATTACCGCTGGTCTGACAAAACAATCAGCCATGGAAAAGTCATAGAAATATCCAATTTTACAGGCAGGATAACACTTTGTACAAGTTCCGCCACAACCGTCTGATACAGTATGTGAACCATAATAACAATTGGTATCATCCGTACGGTTGGGTTTGTTGCGATGTTTGGTCTTCTTATCTTCAATCATATATTTTTCCTGTTGTAATGCAAATTCCTTGCAAAAATCATCGGCCATACAATAAATCTCTACAACTTTAGACTCTGGAAACATAGTGGTAATCGTTTAAATCTTATTATTCAGTACTATAGATTTAATACTTTTATCACTATGTTTCTAATTATCAGCAAAATGTATTTATTGTCATTTCGAACTCACGTTAAATACAATCAATATAATCCTACCCGTCTTGATGGCACATATACATTTCAAGATAAATAATATGAACTACTAATAGATTGCCTCCGGCGGTTTCCGCTGGGACTTTCTACCCTTTGCACTTATAAAAGCAAAAAGAAATCAATATCGGAGCATTAGACCCCAAAACCACCCTACCGACTATTACATAATGAAACGACATACTTGGCTGATCAGTACGGTTCTCCCACCGTGCGGACAAATCCCGGTAACAAAATGACAAAACGGACACACACCAAAGAACAACATTTTTTTCTTTTTTCCTAAACACACTAGCCAGCGAAGCACAGAGTATTTGTCAAGGGCGAAGGGTAAAAAATACCGCATGAGTGAAGCAAACACAGGAGATTTTTTACCTGGAGAGTGAAACGTCCCTTTACAAATGCGGCGTGCGGAGTTACCTTTGTGCCGGAAAATAGAAAAATCACATGCCCATTCCGAAACCTCTGCTCTTTTTTGGCTTCTGCCGGAGTTCCAGATCTTCCTCCTGCTGCTTCTTTTGGGGAATAGGCTGCTCGATGTCCGGCGCTTTCTCCACCTGTTGAATTTCCGACTTCTCCGGCTCCTGCCGGGATTGAAGCTTCGCTTTGAGATTGTCCCATTTCTCCTTTCTGATGCGTTCCGCACGTTCCACCTGCCGGGCTATTTCTGCCGGACTTCCGTTCTTGACAGCGTTAAGATAGTCGAAGCTTTCCTCCGGCTCCCGGTCAAACCCCATGCGCCGATCAAAAGAGCTTTCACACTTCCGGAAGAAATCCGTTCGGTCAAAACCTCCCTTCACGTTGCCGCAGTTCTTCTCCCCGGTATGGTTCGTTTTAGGGCTTAACTTCCTGGTGTTGCTCCGGTCTTTCCGGCTGACGATGATATGTGCGTGCATATCGCTGTCACTGTCACCGTCCCGGTTGAAATGGATCTTTGCGTAATATTCCATATCATCGCTTTTCAAGCCTTTTCCGAAGCCCTCCGCATAGTTTCTCATCACGTCCTGCCGTATGTACCGCCGTAAGGCTTCCGCACGCTCCTGCGGAGTTCTGCCCATGCAGCGCAGCTCCTTCTCTGAAGGGCTGACGGTGATAACATAGAATTTTGCGTCAGTCCGGCTTAACCTAGCCTTGTTGTTGTCTATCTTGAATGTGACCTCCCTTGCGCTCACGTAGTCCCGGAACAGGTTGAAGAACGGCTGCACCTCCTCCCCATTCTTCATCCTCTCCAAATCCTCATGCTGGAGATAGTTCGTCACCGCAACACAACTCCCTGTATTGGCGTATGTGCCGTTACCACCTCCCTGTATCTTCACGTTCATATCTTTTCCCTTTTGTTCTTCTCGTCCTTGTACAAGGCTTTTATATCATCGAAAAGCCCGGCTTTTCCTTTCGCATCGATGTAGCTTGCGATATAGGAGAAGATTTTCTCCTGCCTTTGCGTCACAGCGTCCAGCCTTGCATAAATGGCTTGTTGGTTCTTCAGAAGCATATCCCTCGACTGACCGACTGCCTTTTCCGCCCGGTCCAAAGCCTGCTCCCTTATCCCGGCAAGGCTTGCAAGGTCACGCATGAATAGGTCATTGTCCTTTTGGTATTGGCTGAACTTTTTTTCCGTAAGTATCGAGTCCATGCTCATGGTCACTCTCATGCTTGCACTGCCCATGGCTTCACAAGCCGGACGCAAGAAATCCTGCTCCTGCTTCCTGATGAACGCTATCACCTGATCGCATCGTTTGATAAGTTTCTGCATTTCCTTTGCCGGGCTTTCATGTTCAACCGGGTTGATGCCGTACTTCTCGAAGTACTCCAGCGCACAGGAAAGGAAGTCTTTCTTTGATACATTATTGGACTTTGCCAGCCTGTCAAGCCGGGCAAACGTTTTTCGGTCAATGGTGACAGAAGTGGTGGTTTCCTTATCCATACAATTGCGGTTTTAATTGCTGATTATATTATTAAATCTCTGATTCACAAAGGTATAATTTTAACCACAATTTCAAACTAATTGTGGTTAAAAAACTTAAACGGCTGATATTCAGCCGTAACCCCGTAGGGCAAGAGGAAAAACAGGGCAAAGCCCGGTTTCCTCTTGCTGTTCTTTCGACTGCTTCGCATCCGACGAACACCCTCCCCTGCGGTACGGCGAAAGCTCGTACAAGGGGGACGGGGAGATGTCGGAGCGAGGCACAAAGAAAGAACCTATCCCACAAACAAACACACCAAAACGACACAACAGACGGTATCAAGACAGAAAAAAATGTAATGCACATTACAAAATATAAAAAACAGCTTTCCTGCTTGTACTTTCGAAAAAATAACCTACCTTTGTTGTGTACCAATTTTGGTACATGTAAAAAGAAAGGAGACAATATGCTACAAGTAACATCAAGAGAATTTAGGGACAAACAAGCCTCTCTGCTTAACATCGCAGACCAAGGCGAACAAGTTGTTATCAGACGCAGGGGCAAACGCTCTTACATGCTGACACCTATCTACGACAATGATATTACAATCACCCCCGAACTTGAACAGAAGATAGAAAGGGCAAGGGCTGAAATTAAGGCAGGAAAGTGCACCACGCTTAGAAGCCACGAAGATATTGACGCTTATTTTGAGAACCTATGACATACACGATAAGGGTTTCAAACGGGGCGGACAAGGTAATCTCCAAATGGAAGAAGTCAAACCCTAATTTGTTCAAGAAGTACAAGGCAATCTACAAAGAGTTAATGGAGCATCCTAAAACAGGGCTTGGGCATCCCGAAGCTTTAAGGGGCGGTGGTGATATAACATGGTCTCGTCACATTACCGCCCATGACCGCATAATCTACGACATTTATGAAGATGTGATAGAGATTTATGTACTTGAAGTAGAGGGACACTATAAAGACAAATAAAAGCACAAAGTGTGCGAGTAAAAAGTTAGAATAGTGTTACAAACAACCTATATAACAGCAAGTTATATCAAAAAAGCACCTAATTCACAAAAATCTCTATAAAAATACATTTTTAACATTCGGAAGAAAGGACAGAATTTCCCCGCACCGCAGGGGGTGAGCTGCGCCAATGCACAAAGGAGCGGGGGTTATGCAGTCGGATGTGTGGCGGGCTAATAGGAATAGTTCCGACTGCGCATAATTTAACAGGTACAACAGCTAAGTAAATGGGGAAATCTGTATCTTTGAAAACAAAAATAATAGCTATATGAAAAAAGGAGATAAAGTTTTAATTTCTCCCGACCTTACCAAATTACCGAATTGGATAAGCGGGACAGTGATAGAGGTTGAGAACAACCCATTTGTTGGTATCGTTATCTCTGCCGAAACAGAAGATAAGAATGTGTTTTTCGGACAGGAAGATTTGTTTAAACCTCAAACAGAAGAAGTATGTTTGCCATAAGTTTTGATATGTCTATTTCAGACCTTGAAAAGCACTACGGAAAGCCGTATAATCGTGCTTACTTTGAAATTAAGGAAGTCTTAAAGAAAAATAGTTTCGATTGGATACAAGGAAGTACATACCTTACACAAAGCGAGGATTTAGGCAACCTGTTCAGAGCCATTGAAGCACTAAAGAAAATAGAATGGTTCAGAAAGTCAGTACGTGACATTAGGGGTTACAAGGTAGAAAACTGGTCCAACTTTACAGATATAGTAAAAGACGCATAATCAGTAGCTCTCTATCTGAAACTTTAAAAAAAACCGCTGGAAATACTCTCGGCGGTTTTTATGTATATATATCCATATATCAATATCGACCACGCTATAACAAAACAACATATATAAAAACATTTTTTAACGCGCGAAAAAAATTCCGTCCTTTTCCCCGCTGCGCTTGGCTTTTCTCCTGTTCTCTTTCCCTGTTGTTTCATTGCATGAATTTTTAATAATTTGGGTGCTTCCCCCCCCTCAGAATATCTAAAATCCCTATTCTTGTTAGAAATGTCTTTGGAGAATTCTTGTAAGAAAGGCATTTTTTTAATACAATAAACTGATATACAACACAATAAAAAACAAAAAGCCACATAAAAGATACTCAAATTACTAAAATAAGCCACATAAAAGATACTCAAATTACTAAATATACCAACAAAAAATACCTTTTTCTTTTGTGTAGTACCTTTTTATGCTTATATTTGCTCTGTAAACCTAAAAATCAAGCGTATGGCAAAGAAAGAAATCGTACCATTTGAACCTGTCTCTTATACACATCTGACGCTGCCGACGATCGCATAAGTGTA
>ENA-OYXL01000435-OYXL01000435.1-human-gut-metagenome-genome-assembly--contig:-NODE-435-length-16159-cov-5.979446_pt1 | contig 16159 bp, 15 predicted proteins | sample MGYA00244845_ERZ653422 | MGnify/ENA primary metagenome ERZ653422 (study PRJEB26926, sample SAMN06164903) | human gut metagenome | biome: ENVO:00009003; feature: ENVO:2100002; material: ENVO:00002003... | reverse complement strand
TCGGAGATGTGTATAAGAGACAGGCTATATCCTGCCTCACGACAGTTATCTGATAAATTTAGGGCATCCCGAAGAAGAAGGGTTACAGAAAAGCCGTGCCGCTTTTCTGGATGAGATGCAGCGCTGCGAACAATTAGGGCTGAAGTTACTGAATTTTCATCCGGGCAGCCATCTGAATAAGATTTCCGTGGAAGAGTGTCTGGACAAGGTCGCTGAATCCATTAATCTTATATTGGGCAAGACGCACGATGTGGTGGCTGTCATAGAGAACACAGCCGGGCAGGGTAGCAATGTGGGAAACGAGTTCTGGCAGCTGGGACATATCATTGACCGGGTGGATGACAAGTCTCGCGTTGGAGTTTGCCTTGATACCTGCCACACGTATACAGCAGGCTATGATATAGTGAATGAGTATGACAAGGTGTTTGAGGAGTTTGACGCAGCGGTAGGTTTCGGCTATCTGCGCGGTATACACCTGAATGACTCCAAGAAAGCACTCGGCTCCAGAGTAGACCGTCACGACAGCATCGGCAAGGGGCTGATAGGTATGGATTTCTTCCGGCGCTTTATGCAAGATGTGCGTTTTGACGGTATACCTATTATTTTGGAGACGCCCGATGAATCGCTTTGGGCAGAGGAGATAAAACTGTTGAGAAGCTTTGTCTCCTCTGACTGAGAGACTATGCCCTGAATACACATTCTATACGGTTACCGTCCGGGTCGAGGACGACACTTTCAAAATATCCGTCGCCGGAGGTACGGGGCTCTCCTGCGATGGTATATCCCGCTGTACGTAGCCGTTCTGTCTGTCCAGTCTGTTTTCCTCAATAGGGGTATTCTGTATGTCCGTACGGCTCATCAGTTCCAAATCCGTTCCTTCATCGAAGTGAAGGAAATAAGATTCGAATCCTTTTTTGGGGTTGATGTACTTTTCATTGCTGCTCCCGTTGAAGTAACGTGTGTAGAACTCTTTCATCTCTTCCAGTTGGAAGGTCCAGATGGCGATGTGATGTATCTTCATAAGTTTGCTAAATTATAATCTGTGTTCAATCTGAGTAATCTGTGGTGGGGTTGGTAATTGCAGGTGCAGAATAGGGAAAGGCTTTCCCGTCGGGTCGGTTTCGTCCCGGCCGGCCACTTGGAATCCCATATGTTGGTAAAATCGGCAAGCTTGTCCGTTCTGCTCGTTTACATCCACTTTGTGGATGTGTTTTTGGTGGACGGCGTACTCCATGAGCCGTTTTCCGTATCCCTTACCTTGTTGGTCGGGACGGACAAACAACATCTCGATGAGTTCATCGCTCAGTCCCATAAAGGCGGCAATTTCTTCTTTTTCGTTGCGGATGATGTAAAGCTCTACGGCAAGAAAGTACTGCTCTCTTATCAGTGGTTTGTAAAACTGTATATCCTTTTCTGCCAGGAAGTGGTGTGTGCTGCGGACAGAGGCTTCCCAGACGGTCAACAGTTCGTCATAATCTTGTGGGGTAGGTCGGAGTATCATCATTTATTGCATTACTTTGCTGGTTATTAATCAGTAGGCAGTCAGAATTCAGCTTCTTTGGTAATCCTTACGGTTTCTCCCGTTATAGGGTGGGTAAATTCTAAGTATTCGGCATGCAGATAAAGCCGGTCTGCTTTCTCCCCGTAAAGTTCATCACCGATGATGGGGCAGTGCAAGCCAAGCGGGTGTGCTGCATGTATACGTAGCTGATGGGTTCTTCCCGTGCGCGGATAGAAAACGATACGGGTCCGTTTCCCGTCCAGACGTTCCAGAACTTGATAATCGGTGATGGCGGGCTTCCCGTGTTCGGTGTGTACCATTTGCCGTGGGCGGTCAAGTGGATTCAGGCAAAGCGGGAGGTCGACCGTACCTTTGTCCTTTGGGACAATACCCTCGAGCAATGCGACATAACGTTTCCTGACCAGGCGGTTCTTGAACTGGGCCTGCAGGTTCTGGTGTACACGCTTGGTCTTGGCAATGAGCATTAAACCGGAAGTGGCCATGTCGAGACGATGTACCGTCAGGGGACTGTCAGCTTCGGGATATTGCTCACGCATCAGGCTATAGACGGAGACTGCATCTTCCTTGCCGGGAACAGACAGCATTCCTGCCGGTTTGTTGATGACCGAAAGCCATGGGTCCTCATAAACAATCTCCAGATTCTTGGAGGGTACCTGCATTCTTTTCAACATGGGGTTTTCCTCTACTTGTAGACCTTGCAGCATGTGTTGCAGTATAGGTTCGCACTTTCCTTTGCAAGCCGGATAATAGTGGCCGTGATGGCGTATCTCTGTCTTGGGGGAATCACCCCACCAGAATTCGGCCATGGCAATAGGTTTCCATCCGTGCAGATAAGCTTGTTGCAGCAGTTTGGGGGCCGCACATTCACCCGCACCGGCAGGAGGTGTCTTGTGCACGGTCTGCCCGAATATCTCACAGAGATTCTTGACTTCTCCCCGGTAATTCAGCATCCCGAACTGTTCGAATAGCTTTTGCTGCAATGCTGCAGAGCGGGTTTTACGTTCAGACTTCAATGCTGAAATCCGTCTTTCCCAGTCTTCTGTCTGCGTTTGCAGTGTGGTAATCCTTGCTTTCCATGAACGTTCCAGACGTTTATATTCCGCCTTTTGGAACTGGCTTTCCCGTATCAGTTCGGCTTCTTCCTGCGCATTGAGTTCTTTTTCTTTTCTGCGCTGTTCTCTGGCTGTTTTGGCTTCTTTCAACTGTGCTTTGGCTGTTGCCAGTATGTCTTCTGCTGACTGAATGGTCCGGGCAAGCTCTGCTGATAAGGCGGCATATGCTTTGTCATTTTCCAGTTGCCGGATGTTGCGGTTGATGGAAGAGATGTTCTCTTCTTCTATCTTGAAAAAGCCTTGTGGCTGTAGCAAGTCATATACGGGAGGAACAAAAAAGGGATGTAGGTTCTTTCCGGCCAATATGCCTGAGAATGCAGCTAAATATCCGGTTTCTCCATGCTCGGTTTGTACAATCAGTACCCCGAACATTTTGCCTTGGCGCAGTTCGTCCTTCCATGCAGTTTGTCGGGTAAGATAGCTTTGTACTTCTTTGGCTGCCAATATACATAATGGGTGCGGAGTATAGCAGAAAGGATAGGTGAACCTTTCCGGAAGCGGAATGTCGGTTATGGAAGTAGTAAAACGGTGCAACATGATGTTGCAAAGATACTATATTTCTCTCATAACAGACCGTTTGTACTGCAAATCTTTATTTCGTTGTATATAGGTTGTAGCGCTTATGAAGAGAAAAACATCTTTGGGAAAGTTTTACTTATTCTCCGTTTATACAAATATGTATATATGTGTGAATTAACTTTGTTTTTGATAAATTGGCAACTCTGTTATCCTTAAAAAATGACTATTAATCTGTTTCGGATATTTTCTTCTTCCATAGACTGCTTTTTGTATACTTTAGATGTTATGCCGTCGTATGAATACGGATGAAGAGCTTTTGCCTTAGTGATACTTGTAAAATAAATTAAGTTATTGCCTTTTTTGTTTTATTGGGGAATGGTTGTTTTTTAAACTTCCTGAATATATAAAAGAAACTTATTTCTCTTTAAAAAGTTGTATATTAGCGCCTTAAAGTTTTTCAAAAGATTATATGGGCAAAAACAAAGAGAAATTAAACATATTCTTGCTTCATTTTTTAGAACGGTTGAATAGCAATGAACCCAATAAAAGGAAAGTTATTGAATCGTTGACCGATTTCTGCAACTACTATGACTTTACGAAAGGGTTTATCTATCAGACTGACGGATTCCGTTATTTCTTATTGAAAGAAACGATTGGAAATGAAGGTGGGACTATGAAATCCCGTTTCGATATGGGAGAGTTGAAAAAGGAGCATGTCGATGCCATGAAAGCTCGGGATAAACCTTTCTATGGAAACAGAAATGCGGATGCTTCATGGGACGATATTGACATTCTTGATTTCTACGGTGAGGATTCTTTGTTAATCAGGCATTTTGAAGATACTGAGGGTAAAATCATCGGATTCATAGGTTTTGCAGGCAGGGAGGAAGAGACCTATCTCACGGAAGAGGAGTTGCAAATCATTCATCTCTTGCTGGGCTCGTTCTCTAAGGAAATTGCGGTCAGGGAATATAAGGAAAGGGAAGTGAGGGCCAGCAATACATTAGGCAGTATCATGAATAATATGGGCGTTGATATTTACGTCAACTCTTTCGATTCCCACGATATGTTGTATGCCAATAGGTCTATGGTGGAACCATATGGCGGTATCGAGCATTTCTGGGGGAAAAAATGCTGGGAGGCCCTCTACTCGGACAAGACGGGGGAGTGTGAGTTCTGCCCAAAGAGGCATTTGATAGATGAAAACGGACACCCCACCAAAGTCTATTCGTGGGATTATCAACGGCCATTTGACAAGTGTTGGTTTCGCGTGTTCAGTGCAGCCTTTGCTTGGGTGGACGGGCAGATGGCGCATGTCATTACCAGTGTGGATATCGACCATCAGAAAAAGATAGAGGAGGAATTGCGGGTCGCCAAGGATAAGGCAGAACATCTGGACCGCTTGAAGTCTGCTTTCCTGGCCAATATGAGTCATGAAATCCGTACTCCGCTCAATTCCATTGTCGGTTTTGCAAGCATCATTGCCGAACTGGACGATAGGGAAGAACGCCAGGAATACCTTGCCATCATGCAGGAGAATACGGAACTGCTCTTGCAACTGATATCCGACATTCTGGATTTGGCAAAGATAGAAGCGGGAACACTTGATTATAATATGGGGTATGTGGATGTCAGTGACTTCTGTAAGGACGTGATGCGCAACTATGATATAAAGGAAGACAAGGCTGTACCGGTTCTGTTGGCTCCCGACTTGCCCGATTACCGTATCTATACCGACAAGAAACGTCTGATGCAGGTGGTCACCAATTTTATAAACAACGCTTTGAAGTTCACCAGTGAAGGGCAGATCCTTTTGGAATATCATCCGGTGGAAGGTACCGGTCAGATAGAGTTTTCTGTGACGGACACCGGTATGGGTATTGCTCCGGATGCCGTGGCTACTGTGTTCGACCGCTTTGTAAAGCTTAATACCTTTGCGAAGGGCACGGGTTTAGGCTTGTCCATCTGTAAAAGTATCATTGAGCATCTTGGCGGGACTATCGGTGCTGAGTCGGAATTGGGAGTCGGCAGCCGTTTTTGGTTCAGACATCCGTGTGCCGAATGATTTTATTTGCCTATATTTGTGCGAACTTCAATATTTATGGATAAAAACTCTGTACCGATGAAAAACAAGACATGGACGTGCCTGGTTGTTGTGTCAGCAGCATTGCTGATGGCGGGTTGCGGCAGCAGGACAAAGAAACAAACAAATGAAGATGTAAGTATGGATAGTGTCGGTGTAACATGCAGTGGCGTAAAGACCTTGCAACTGGAGGGAGTGCAGGCCACTTGGATTCAGGATAATGCTGGTGAGCATTTGATGCCGAGAACGATTTTCCCGGATGCAAGCGATGAATTGATGGAAAGTTTGTCGCTTCAAGGCGGTATTCCTTCTTCCATGAGCACCTTCCTGGTAGATACGAATGGTATCCGTATCCTTTTTGATACGGGAATGGGAGCTCCCGGCAGTCGTCTGTTGCCCGGATTACAATCTTTGGGTATCTCTCCGGCAGATATTGGATATCTGTATCTTACCCATTTCCATGGCGACCATATCGGTGGAATGATGAAGGGAGACAGTGTAGTCTTCCCGAATGCCGAAGTGTACGCATCAAAAGTGGAATATGATGCCTGGATGGCAATGCCTGCCGAAAGGAAGGCGCAGGTCGTAAAGACGATGGATGCCTATAAGGAACGGCTGCATCTGTTTGAGTTTGGCGATACCTTGCCGGGCAATGTGGTTGCCATGGAGGCAGTCGGTCATACTCCCGGTCATACGGTTTTCCAGAGTGGCAAGTTACTGGTGATTGGTGACCTCATCCATGGTGCGGCCCTTCAGTTGGAGCATCCGGAATACTGCGCTTCCTATGATATGGATAAGGAAGCTGCCGTGAAAGCACGCAAGTATTTCCTCCAATATGCCAAGGACAACCAATTGACGATGGCAGGTATGCATCTTCCTGCTCCGGCCTTCAAATAGAATGGGAGAGTGTCAAAAGTATATGAGTACTTTCATTATGCTATATTTAGGCGCGGATAGTTCTGAGCCCCTCGTTATTCCTTTTTACTTTTAGAAGCGGCAGTCTTGTTCGATGTATGTCATATATTCGTCGTAACTGATGTGCCTGCCTCCCATTGTTTTGAGGTGAGGGGTTTCGAACTGGCAATCTATCATGACGCCTCCATGTTCCCTGAAGAATTGGGCCAGATGGATGAGGGCCAGCTTCGAGGCGCTGGGAACGAGTGAGAACATGCTCTCTCCAAAGAAACAACGTCCCAGGGTCACTCCGTACAGCCCACCTACCAATTGCTCTTCTTCCCATACTTCCACGCTGGCGGCGAATCCTTGTTCGTGCAGGTGCGTATAGGCTTCCATCATCTTCGTTCCGAGCCAGGCGCCTTCTTGTTCTATCCGCAATTCTCCGCAGGTTTGTATGATGTCTTGGAAAGCTTCGTTGAAGGTGATTTCGTACTTTCCTTTGTTGATGAGCGTACGCATGGAGTGGGAGATATGGATTTCGTCCGGAAAGATGACAAAACGGTCCATCGGGCACCACCATTGTATCAGTTCTTCCCGAAATGCGTACCAGGGGAATATACCGTTGGAGTACGCCAGGATGAGGCGGTCGATAGAGAGGTCACCGCCCACAGCGAGCAACCCGTCGGGGTCGCCGTAGTGAGGGTCGGGGAAAGCAAGTTTATCCGTCAGTTGAAAGACCATATCGTTATTCGGTTGCGGGTTGTAGTTTCAATGCTCCGTTTTCCACTTGCACGCGGACTTTTCCTCCTGCCTTCAATGTACCGAACAGAATTTCGCGCATCAGCAAGGGTTTCAAGTGGGCGGCTATCACGCGGTCCATCTCCCGGGCGCCGTATTCGGGGATAAAACCCCGTTGGAGCAGCCATTCGTGTGCTTCCTGGCTCAATACCATTTCCACCTGGCGGGAAGACAGCTTGCTGCCTAGTTCTCCGAGTTTCTTGTCGAGGATAAGTGATGCCATCGGGCGGTCCATGTCATGGAAGACCACCGTGGCAGAGAGGCGGTTGATGAATTCGGGCTTAAAGGTTTTCTTGACTTGTTTCAGCATGGCTTCTCCGGCGGTGACCTGACTGTTGAAGCCGATGGACGCTTGGCGGGCATATTGTGCTCCGGCATTGGAGGTCATGATGAGGACCACGTGTCGGCAGTCGGCTTTCCGTCCTTTGTTGTCGGTCAGTACGGCGTAATCCATTACTTGCAGCAGGATGTTGAATACGTCGGGATGGGCTTTCTCTATCTCGTCGAGCAGTAGCACGCAGTTTGGGGTCTTGCGTATGGCGTCGGTCAGCAGGCCGCCGTCCTCGTAACCCACGTAGCCGGCAGGCGAGCCAATCAGTTTGGCTACGGTATGCTTTTCGGTATATTCGCTCATGTCGAAACGTTGCAGGGCGATGCCCAGCTCGGCGGCGAGCACTTTGGCAACTTCGGTCTTTCCTACTCCGGTGGGGCCTACAAAGAGCAGGCTTGCCAGCGGTTTGTTTTCGTCCAGCAGTCCGGCTTTGGACATTTGCACAGCTTCCACCACCTGACGGACGGCTTCTTCCTGCCCGTAGATGCGGGAGCTGATGCGTTCGTGCAGGCTTTCCAAGGCGACGGTGTCGTCCTCTTTCATGGCGAGGGCATTGACTTTGCAGGTACGTGCCAGTATGTCGGTTATCAGTGCCTTGTCCACGGTCTGTTCCTCGGAGTCTGTGGGGTGTATTTCCCGGTAAGCTCCTGCTTCGTCCACCAGGTCGATGGCTTTGTCGGGCAGGAAACGGTCGCTGATGTAGCGGGCGCTTGCCTTTACGGCATAGGGGATGACGTCGGGCTCGTAGGTGACGCCGTGGTAGGTTTCGTATTTCTCTTTCAGGCCTTCTACGATATGTATGGCTTCTTCAATGTTCGGTTCCAGTATGTCTATCTGCTGGAAGCGGCGTACCAGTCCCTTGCTGCGTGCGAAGTAGCGGTTGTACTCGTCGTAGGTGGTAGAGCCGATGAAACGTATTGCCCCGGTTTCCAGATAGGGTTTCAGCATGTTGGAGGCATCCATAGAGCCTTCGCCCGTGCGTCCGGCGCCTATCAGGTTGTGTATCTCGTCGATGTAGACGATGGCATTTCCCTCACGACCGATGCCTTCCATGATACTTTTCAGCCGCTTCTCGAAATCGCCGCGATATTGTGTGCCTGCCAGTAGACTGCCCAAGTCCAGCTCATAAATGCGGAAGCCGGCAAGCCGTTCGGGGACGTTGCCCGCTTCGATACGGGCGGCAAGCCCATAGGCAAGGGCTGTTTTGCCTACGCCGGGTTCGCCCACATGCAACGGGTTGTTCTTTTCTTTGCGGCAGAGCACTTGTATGGTTCGCTCCAACTCCATCTCCCTGCCGATAAGCGGGTTGTGGTCTGCCAGGCGGTCGTTGAGGCAGGTCACGTAGTTACGCCATGGTTCTGTTTTCTCTTGTTCATCGGGGGATTGTACACCGCCTGCTTCTTCTGCCAGCTCCGCTTCTTCGTAGTGGGTAATGAGCAGGCTGAGGAATTCGGGCAGGTCGCCGCCGACTGCTTCCTTCAGGAAATGGCATGCCCAGGAATCTTCCAGTTGCAGCAAGCCTTGTATCAGATGGGGAACACCCAGTTCTTCGGCGCTGGAATACTCTGTCACCGTATAGGCATGTTGCAGGAGTGAGCTGAGCTGGACGGAAAGTCCCAACTCGTATTCCACATTGTCGGGGATAGTTTCCACTTCTTCCGTCAGATAGTTTTCCAGTGAGATGCTGAGCTCCACATAATTGTAGAAGGTATCTTGCAGGGTGTTGATAAAGGGTTCCTGTTCCAGAATGGCGCTCAGCAGATGTTCGGGCATGATGAACTCGTGCCGGTAAGACTCGGCTTTTCTTTGTGCGGAAGCGAATGCTTGGTTTACGAATATCGTATTTTTTATATCCATATTGTTTCTTTCTTATTCTTCTTCCTCCGGGGTGACGGTGAGCCGGAGGGGGAAACCTTCATTGCGTGCCATGCGGGTGGCTTTCTGTACTTTGGAGTGGGCGATGTCGTATGAGTAGATGCCCACTACCGCGGAGTTGCTCTTGTGCACCTGCAGCATCAGTGTTTCCGCTTCTACCGATGATTTGTAAAAGACGGTGGTGAGTACCTTTATCACAAACTCCATGGTGGTGAAGTCATCATTGTAGATGGTGACTTTGAAGCGTCGGGGTTCCCGTAATTCTATGCGTTCTTTTTCTTTGAAAGAAGATTGCTGTTGTTCCATTTCTTTTTAAAAACTACTGTTAAGACATTGTTCTACCGTTGTGTGGGCAACGAAAACTCCTGCCAGTCATATTCGTCTCCGTACTCGTCGGCTATGGCTATGCGTATGGTGACGTTACCCGTCTTTATCCGTTCTCCGGCACTGATGTTGGCGGTGTATTTCACACCGTTGCGCGGAGTTATTTGCTCTATCATGACCGACGGCGATATGTAAATACGCTTCATGCCCGTGGTTTCCACCACCACCGGCACTACGTTGTAGGCTGTTTTGTTTCCTTCGTTCATGATTTCAAAAATCACTTTACAGTTTTCGCCCGAATTGATGACGTGGTTGCGGCTGTCGTCAATGAAACGTATATTCCGTATCCTCAAGTGGTCGATGGCCGATGCTTGCGGCTGTCTTCCGGATTGCGGGGGATAGGGCTGTGTCCTTTCTATCCGGTAGCTGTACTCCTCCTGCTTCTTGGGGGCTGTGGCTGCATTGGCAATGGCAGCTCCCGCAATGGTTCCTATGATGGTGCCGATGGCGGAACCCCGGTATCCTCCTCGCCAGCCTCCGTTACTGTCACCTATCAGCCCGCCGATGGCACCGCCTACATTACTTCCGATGGCAGCTCCTGCGAGCACTGCGTTAGGGTCGCCTGCAGCCATCTGGCTTGTGCCGCATCCGCTGAGGATGATGGTTGCTGCCAGGATTCCTATAAAAGACTTTTTCATGTTCATATCCTATAATTATTATGTTGGGCAGATTGTTTTATAAAAGGGCTATTCCCAGTAAATCATCTTTTTGGTCATGCCTCCGTCAATGGTTATGTTTTCGCCATTGATGAAGTCGTTTTCGTCTTGACATAGGAATACGCACATACGGGCAATATCTTCCGGTTTACCAACCCGTCCGGAGGGATGTTGCGAATGGTCTTCTGCCCGTAATTGTTCATAATCGTGTGTCTGAATCCAGCCCGGAGAGATGGAGTTGACCGTGATGTGCCACTCTGCAAGCGATAAAGCCAACGCATGCGTCAACGAATAGATGCCTCCTTTGGAAGCTGCATATCCTTCACTGCCCGGTTCACTCATCAGATAGCGCGTAGAACAGAGATTAATGATTCTTCCGTAGGTATTCGTGTTGTTTTGACTTTTGCGGTGTACTGCCAACGCATGTGAAGTAATGAACACCGGACGTAAATTCACAGACAATATTTTATCGAAAGTCTCCACACTCGTTTCTGTGATGGGAGAGAATTCACTGATGCCGGCATTGTTTATAATGATGTCAATATCCCCCCATTCCTTGAAAATATTTTGCAGGCAAAGTTCCAATGCTTCTTTGCTGTTTAGGTCGACGGGATAGAATTGTGCTCCGGTGGCTTGGGCGGTTTGTTGTCCTTCCAGTTCATTCTTGTCACAAAAGGCTACTTGGTAATTAAGCTTGCAGAAGGCTTCTACAATGGCTTTGCCAATACCCCCTGCACCTCCGGTAACGAACACTTTCTTTCCGCCTTTTTTGAGAGGAAGTGTCGGCTTATGTAGCGTTTGTGCCTTACCGGATTTTTTCGCTTTCTCCCAAGCTGCTTTGCGTGCCCGGTATTGCTCGTACTGATTTTCAAGATAATTATCGGCCATATATGTTTCCGGTTTTATTGTTTAACTGTCTTTCTCCGAATAAGTTCACTTCCTTGCATTGGGAGATGATATAGAGATGATGCCCCCAAGGGATGGAGAAAAATTTCTCTTCACCTAATTTGGAAACAACTTGTTGCCAAATTGTATATGGCTCATTATAAAATAGATACCACTGCTTTATACTGCGTATGTTTCTATATGAGAACCCTTTCATATCAGGAAATTCTGCCATCAGCTCACGACTCAACTCTTCGAGAAATCCGCTTCCCCAAGTCATTTCTTTCTGCCGTTCTATAATTTCTGCCCCCAGTTGCCAGTAAAGGTGAAGCAGTTCGCTGTTCACGCGTACAGCCGCTTTAATCTGTGCACTACGAATGTCTTGTTTTAGGTGGTTTACCCAATCCTTGAACGGTTGATTTATAGATAGTGTTGTTTTCATCTTTTTATTTTCTTCATCGTCATATTCGATGTTTCTATTTCACAAAGTTAAGAAAAAGAATTTATTTCAACTGTAATCCTTTCCGTCTTTTCTACCTCTCCACTTTTACCACACAATATACCATCTCCCCCTCTCTTTCCTTTACCTCATCCCGTGTTGCTGCAATATCCTCCCGAACACGTTCACCCGTTTTGCAGAGAATAGGTATCGCACTATGTCGCTGTATTTCCTCCTATATTTTCGCAGGCGATAATTATTCCCCTTGTAGGGCTTCAAAAGGGAATCCGTCTGTTTCCCTAAGGAGAACGGTTTGTTTCAATATGGAGAACAGTTTGTTTCATTAGTAGGAAACAGTTTGTTCCGTTAAAGAAAACAGTTTGTTTCATAGTATGTGAACACTTTGTTTCTTACTGTTGTAACAAAGTGTTCACCGTTGTGAACTAAAGTGTTATCTATATTTTCAGTGATAAAATGACATGAAAAGGGGGCTGAAGATTACCTTTCTACCATTTGTATTCCTCGCTGTAAGAGTCGAAAGCCGGTTCTCCCGGAATGTTGTATTGGTGGAAAGTTCTGCGGATATAGTTCTGGTCTTCGGGGGAAAGGTAAGATTCTTCCCGGTAGAAGCGGTAGTATTTTCCGCGGCCGAAATGGGCTATCAACTGGCTTTTCAGAGGTTGGAGATTCTTGTAGGGAACTTCATCGAGCAAGTGGCTGATTCCCCACGCAACATGTATCTTTTGTGTCGATTGGAAATAGGCGCATTGACTGCTATCCTCTGGAATGCACAGCGGATGGACGGGTACTCGGGGGTATCGCGAAGGGCAGCTAAGCGATGCAGGCAGTTGTCGGCTTTCGGGCATTGGTTGTTGAAACAGCGTGAGTAGTTGGCAGGTGCTAAAGGTTTTTCGGAAGAATGTTTCATGTTTATATATACTTTGATGAAGCTACAAAGATAACACTAACTTTTTGATATAGCCTTCTGTTCTCTTGTTTGAAATGCCTCTTCATTGAAAAAACAGTAGCCGGAACCACTGAATCCAGTAATTCCGGCTGTACCGTTCTTTCTTATAAGTATGGATGGACTATTTCACCTGGATGATGTCATAATTCAAGTCACTCACTGCTTCCTGCAGGCTGTCGTTGACAAGGCGCAGGGTAGTGTCGTTCACTACTACGAAGTACACCGGAGTGTCGCCGTCGTCTGGAGTCAGTTTGATGGCTGTTTTCTTCTTGTTGTCGACGTCTTTCTGGATAACTTCTTTCTTTCCTTTGGAAGTAAAGCTCTTGTTCTTTCCGGGGCCTTCGGCATCCAGATAAGTTGTTACCAGCGTGTAGCCGCTTTCTCCGTCGGGACCTACACTGTCTACGCTCAATACATACTGGATGCCCGGACCGTCGGCGGCGGGAAGGATTCCTTCGTATACGGCTACGGCAGACGAGTCATTGCCGGTAACAGCCATTACACTTTCGTCCATGGCGACGGCGTCATTGTTCTGAGTTCCTTTTGATTGGCAGGATACCAATGCAGCGGCAAGGGCTGCAATCATCATTACTTTTTTCATTGCTTTAATGGTTTAAGTTAATTATAAAGACGCAATAGCGTTTGTTATTCATCTTCTTCTCTCTTGATGACGAGCAGCTTGTCCACCCGTCCGCGGTCCATATCCACCACTTCGAAGTCCAGGTTTTTGTAGCTGAACAAGTCTCCGGCTTTCGGCACCCGTCCTATCAAGAACATGGCAAGACCGCTCAAGGTGGTGAAGTCTTCTTCTTTCAGGTCATCATAGTTCATAATGCCCATCGCCTCCATAAAGTCATCCAGATTCATAGAAGCCTCCACCAGCATGGAACCGTCCTGACGAACAACGATTTCCTCTTCTTCCGTTTCATTCTCTTCGAGGATGTCTCCGAAGATACTTTCCGTCAAATCGTGCAGGGTGATGATACCTTCTGTATTTCCATACTCGTCTACAACAACTCCGAACTTGTTTTTGTTCTTCTTAAACAGCTCTAAAACTTTCTTTGCATACAAACTTTCCGGAATAAACAAAGCAGGGCGTGCAATACTACGTAAGTTGAAGGGTTGTTCGCCGCCCATCATCAAGATGATGTCCTTTACGGAAACCACACCGATAATCTCGTCCTTTCCCCGCTCCACCAGGAGATATTTGCTGAAGTGTTCTTCGTGGATGATACGCAGCACCTCTTCCGGTGTGTCTGTGGGATGGAGCACAACGATGTCGCGGCGATAGGTCATCAGGTCATTCGCTCTTTTGTCCGAGAAGCGGAACACGTCACGCAACATTTCCGTTTCGTCTTTGTCGATGACGCCTTGTTCCGAGCTTTGGTGCAGAATCATCTTCAGTTCGTCTTGTGTCATTTGGCGTTCCTCGCCACTGTTCAGTCCGATGAGTTTGTTCATCAGTTTGGTGGAAGCGCTCAACAGGCATACAAACGGATAGGAAATCTTGGTCAGCACAATCATGAAGGGGCTGAGCATGGTGGCCCATCGTTCCGGGTTGTTCAAGGCGATGGACTTGGGCACCAGTTCGCCTATGATGAGCGACAGATAGGTGATGATGGCTACTACGGTAATCATGGCGAGAGTCTTGGCATAGGCGGCTACTCCCGGAATGAGGGCGAACAGCGGTTCTACGTCATCAGCGATGGTGGCACCACCATAGGCACCGGATACGATACCGATAAGAGTAATACCGATTTGGATGGTGGAGAGGAATTTTTCGGGTTCTTCCAGTTGTTTCAATACTCCTTTGGCTCTTTTGTTCCCTTTTCCGACAAGAGTTTCAAGGCGTGCTTTACTTGAGGAGACTAAAGCGATTTCATACATGGCAAAAATGCCGTTCAGAATAAGTAAAAGTAGAATGATAATAAACTCCATAGTGGATTTTGAATAGTTTGTGAGGCAAAGATAATGATTTTTCAGTATTTATTGTTAATATTGCCATCCGTTAGAAAAAATAAACAATAAATAGATGAAAAAAAGAATTATTGCCTTGGGGCTTTTGTGGTGTCTGTCTGCCGTGATGTTGCAGGCGGCACGTGTAGACACGGTGTTGGTAAGAAGTGCAGCCATGAATAAGGATGTAAAAGTTGTGTATGTATTGCCTGATAAGGCTATCGGCAAGCAGGCTTGTCCGGTGGTTTATCTGTTGCACGGTTATGGCGGCAATGCGCGGAGCTGGGTGCAGCTGAAGCCGGAATTGCCGCAGATGGCAGATGAGAAAGGAATCATATTTGTATGTCCGGACGGCAAGAACAGTTGGTATTGGGACAGTCCGGAGAATCCTGCCTACCGTTATGAGACTTTTGTCACCTCGGAATTGGTGAAGTATACAGACGGGAACTATGCTACCATTCCCGATAGAAAGGCGCGTGCCATCAGTGGATTGAGTATGGGCGGCCACGGTGCTTTGTGGAGTGCTATCCGTCATAAGGATGTGTTCGGTGCAGCGGGCAGTATGAGTGGAGGAGTGGATATACGGCCGTTCCCCCAGAATTGGGAAATGAACAAGCAGTTGGGAGAGTTTGCTGCCAACAAGGCATCTTGGGATGCGCATACGGTGGTCAACCAGCTGGATAAGATTGTAAATGGAGACTTGGCGCTAATCATCGACTGCGGTGAGGCCGATTTCTTTCTTGAAGTGAACAAGGACTTGCACAACCGGCTGCTGGCAAGGAAGATAGACCATGACTTCATCACCCGTCCCGGTGGACATACCGGAACGTATTGGAACAACTCCATAGACTATCACGTCCTTTTCTTCGACAAGTTCTTTAAGAAGTAAGTAACTTATTATAGTTCACGGTGCGTGTGTAGTCCTGCTCGTAGCCGTTCCTTATATGCCTGACGACTGCATGGCAGGAAGTGACGATACCCCGGTTATCTAACGTATAAGTATAGGTGGTGGTCTCTTCACTTTCTCCGTTGCTGTCCGGGATGAGTTGGGTAATCAGATAGTTTGCAGGTTCTCCCAATATCTTCCCGTATATGGCAACCGCATGCATGGAAAGCGGATACATGTCCGTAATGAATAGGCTTGGTATTTCGGAGATATTTGCAATTTCATTGCCTGATGGTGTGGTAGCCGTACTGTTGTGCTCAAAAGTGTCAACCTTTTGCTGTATGCGCAATGCCCGGAAGTTGCTGTAGTCTATTGTAATGAATGAGTATTCTTTTCCGTCGTCCAGCTTTTCTGTGATGTTTTCCAGATAGTATTTGTCTTCGGTGTTGATGAGGTAGGAGAAGGTGTAAGTACGGGTATTTCCTGCCATATCCTGACTGGTACAAGTGGTGGCATAACCTTTGTCATTCAGCGTGTAGGTTGATACTGTACCTGCTTCGTCGGTTATCACGGCTTGATGGTCCTTGTATTCGACAGTAGTGGTATTCTCTATCTCGAAGAGTTCGTCTCCTGCTGTAAAGCTCTGTTTGCCGGTGTAGCTGGTCAGCCTGCCTGCACTGTTGTAAAGGTAGGTGTGGGTGGCAGTAACCGGTTGCGCATCGCTCTCTATCACTTCTTTGAGTTCGATTTTGGAGAAAGGAGTGGTGGGGTAGGTTGACGGCTCCGGTTCTGGCGTATCACTGTCTCTTATACACATCTCCGAGCCCACGAGACTAAGGCGAATCTCGT